>Ga0247723_1000451_pt1 | contig 28501 bp, 48 predicted proteins | sample MSEWelMarce5H_FC_FD_189079 | JGI IMG/M metagenome (GOLD analysis project Ga0247723, IMG submission 189079) | Subsurface sediment microbial communities from gas well in West Virginia, United States - MSEEL Well Study Marcellus 5H_FC | ecosystem: Environmental > Terrestrial > Deep subsurface >... | reverse complement strand
TAACCATATCTTTCTTGCGTCCCCTTGTGGCCATGTATTTTGTTTTAGTTTATCTCAACCAACCTAAACCGCGTCGTCTGTATTCGTATGGTAGTCTATCACGTCCGTCGCTAATCTCGAAAGCGTTCGACGGATACACATTTGTTTGCGACCAAATTTGCTGTGTTGTGTTCGTCGTGTACTCTGGAAAGTCTGATTGATTGAAACACAAATAATCGACCATTCTTTGAGTGTAAAACATAGCCTGTGAACGCGCTTGATCGCGGTAGTTTTGCAAGTCGGTTTGGCTAATTGGTGTTGTGTCTTCGCTTGTGCGAATAACCAAACTTCCATTGTCAGTTTTAACGTACAAATGAGGCAAGACTTCGTACATCGTCCACCACATAACCATGCGACGCAAGTAATCGTCAAGAAGCGTTTCGTATGCACCTGCAATGTCATCGTTGACAACGTCTTCTTTAATCTTATTGTAAAGGTCAGTTCCCAAATACAATTGCGCATATTTATCTTGCGACAAATAGATTGCAGGGTACATTAAAAGCGGATCAACTGAGCCGTTAATCCAAGTATATTTCTTTATGTAATTTTCGTCAATGAGTAGAACTTCGGGTTGTAGTGCCATTGTGTGTTTTTATTAAGGGTATTTTAAAGAACCTCTGTCTGGTCTGTTGATTGGTGCTGTTCCTTCGATGCCTTTTTGTGGAACATATGGGTTATTACCAACACGCTTATCGTTGTTCAATCCGTCGTTTGGAAGTATGCGTCCTTTTGAATCGCGTTTGCGGATATAAATTAATCTTTTCCAAAAATGATGGCAGAAGCACCCCCCGACATAGCGGAACAAACTATAAGTATTTTGTCCTTGCGGTGCAAAACTTCCATTCACTCCTTCCTTGCTCATTGCTTCAATATCTTCATAACGAAAGATTGCGCCTAACTGCGACATTTGAACCATTTCTTTGCAGAACTCACGACTATTTTCGCTTATGTTTTGTGAATAGGCATAGCGTAATTTATAAAGTCCTTTATCTCCCCACTTAGATTCTTTCTCACCTTGAGCGTCGCTCATTGTCGGCATCTTGTTACGCTTTGCAAAGAACTCGCTTGTGTAGTTCATTTCGTTGTCTGGGTCGGTAACATCTTCTTCACTTACCAACTGCCATTCGTCTAAATCGATGTATTCCGCTTTTTCTTTTAGTACATCAATCCACTCTTTGCCTTGTTCGTCGCTGAAATCATTCTCAGCATCCGCAACTACTTTTTTTTTTAATTCAGCAGTTTGCACCGTTGGTTCAACAACTACAACTTCTTCGTCGAATGGCGAGTTCATTTCGATATTTATCTCTCCTAAAATCGGAGTAAAAACTCTTTCAATGATTCTTTGATATGGCTTAATAACTTGGTTGTTGAATATCTCCAAACCTACCAACATTTCGTCCTTATTGCTTCCGAAACCTGTTGTGTCGCGTATGCCGTGAATCAATGGTGAAACAACGCGGTGTCCGACCATGATTTGTTTCGCTGTTTCTTCAGATAAAAACTGATATTGCTTGTCTGCGTCCGACAAAGGAAATGCTTCGATTTGTGGAGCGCGTGCAGGATCTTCGTTGAAGGTCATTAAGAACTTACCCGCGTTACTTGCACCGCTCAAACGTGTTTCCCATTCACGACGAATAGCTTCACGTTCTTCTTTTTGCGGTATTCCATTCAAGAAGTTAATGATGAATGAAGGAAATAAACCATTCAAGATGTTGTTGACGTGGTAAAGTCCCATTTGGTAACTCAACTCAACGTAATTCAACGCTCCGAAATAGTCAGGCTTTGGATAGTAAACACTTCCTGCTGACATTCCGTGAGCGTAAATAACTTGTCTTGGTTGTTCTTGTGCAATTGAAGGATTGAACGCAGGAATGAACTCTGGCTTACCTCTTTTGCTTCTTGTATTTGCCCAATCTTTCGAATAGAAAATTCCTGTAATATCGTCTTCTTCTTTGTCGTATGCAAGTCTGCAATTCTCGAAAGGCAAGTGGTTTATTTGTACAACGCGAGTGAAGTCCATTGACCAAATTACTTCAGCAACAAATGCGCCTTGTAACTTTAAATCGAAGGCAATACCTTGCAACGCATTGTCGAGAATTGTTCCCGTACCTTGTCCCTCAATCATATAAGAGATTGAGTTCACCAACGCGTTGTGTATTGGTGAGTTTTGGTAAAGGTTTATGAGATGTTGAGGGAAAAGATTGTTATTTCCATAATCAATCCAACCGCTTCTGTTTTCTTTTTCAACCGCTTCAACAGGTTGATAAGCCGATAAGTTTATTGCTTGAATGTTGCTCATATTATGCGCCTGTATAAATTACATCGACAGGGATTGTCGGTGTTGAAACGTCAAAGTAAATAGTTCCGTCTTGTAAAATCATTAAACCTTTTTCAACCAATCCAACGACGGACGAATTGGTTGGGTTTATATTCGTTGAGCTGTTTTGTCCGTACACTTCGTAGTGATAACGTCCTGCATCGGTCAATCCAACGGTTGTTAGTCTTATTTTAGTCACGCGTTCGTTTTCGGTTATCACGGTTACTACTTGCGCTAATTGTTCACCTGTCATTTCGTAAGTTAAGACAAGCAAATAATGAGTAAAGGCAACGTTGAAATACTGCCGCCCTTCATCGAGTGAAAGCCAAGCATATTGATTCGCTGTGTTTGTATTTAGATAAACCATTCTATCTTTCCTTTACTATAAAATTACAGCACAGAGGGACGCGTTGCCCCTCTATGTGTAAAAGTTTTTTGATTAGTCAAGAAGTGTTGAAGGCGCACCGTTCAATTTGTAAGCGCGCTTTGCAGCTTCGTGTGTGAACGCCAAAGTGTATTGATTTGCGTCACCCAAAGTCGTTCCAGTTCCTGCTGTTGCAGTTGAAAGGTCTGCTCCGTATTCGTATCCAACAGCCCACCAATTGTTGTTAGTGTCTTGAACGAAAACAATCACGCGAGCTTGTGCAACATTTTGCAATTCCAAACGCTTTGCGCTTGACAATTTTTGCAACATTACGTTCACAGTCTGCGTGTAGAATACCGTTCCGTTGTCGCGGTTGAAGTTGATTGTTTCTTCAAACGATCCTGTTTGCGTTGGCAATTCGTATGTGTACAAATCACCTGCTGAAGGACCAAGAATTAAAGTTACAACTTCGCTTGCATCCAAAGTGAATGAAGTTACCGCTGTCTTGTCAACAAGAACAATCTGCTTAATTCCACCGATGCCGTCTTTGCAATCAAGTGTAAAACCTGTGCTTAATTCACATGCCATATTATTAATTTTTTATTAGCACAAAAGAGGGGTGGTTTTTATGCCACCGCCTCTATTATGCAAGGGTTAGAATGGTTGAGATTATGCAGAGTATTGGTAGAACGCGATTTCAGCACCGAAACCGTATTGTACACCTGCGAAGAAGTTAGCAGCGAAACGTACGTTGTTAGATAAGTCGTATTGATACATATCTAAAACAGAAACGTTGTTCCATTGGTCAAGAAGGTTTGTTCCGAACCAAAGGTTGCTCTTTTGGAACATAGCCATTGTGTCGTCAGACATACCAGGACACTCAACGATGTCGTATTGTCCCTGCCAAGTCATCTTAACAGTCTCACCTTGATAAAGGTAAGAACCACCTCCAAGACCTAAGATTGCAGTTCTGAACGCTTCAGCAACGTTTGAAGATACCGCGATAACAGGCTTCTCAGAAGCACGACGAACGCGCACAGGAAGTGTTAAAACAAGACGATTCATTTCTTCGATAACGTTTGTTGTTGTGATAGCTTCTGGTGAAGAAACGTCAAGAACGTCAGAGTCAGCCAAGAACAAAGTTTCGAAACCTGCGTACTCACCTGCTGTTGCGTTAACACCTTGCCACATAATGCGCTCGTTCTCAGCAGCCATTCCCGCTAAGATGTTAGCAATTAAAGCGTCAGTCAATGAAGCGTGAAGTTCGTTGTTCTGCTCTGAACGCGCCTCCCAATCCGATAAAAACGTATTTTTACACAATTGTCTGTGGATTTGGAATTTTTCCAAAGTCAAGATACGCTCTGTTAAAGTAACTGTTCCTTGTGGATCGAAATCGCAAGTAGCATTTTTGAAAGTTACGTTGTCAACTAAGCGACGCACAACTTGTTTGTACTCGATGTTTTCTTTGAAAGTAACTGCAGCCAAAGACTCGTTACTCAAAAATGCAGCGCGAATATATCCTGCTGCTTCTCTACCTGCATAGGTAGTAGTTAATGATGTGGTAGTAGCCATTTTTTATTGTTTGTTTTTTTTATTATTTTTTAAGATGAAATAAGAAACGCTCCTCTGCGCTCATCTTGTGATAAGGCTTAGAAGGTGCGGTAACTTTTGCTTGCTTTACTTCTTTTATTGAAGACACTGCAGGTTGAGCGCTTAATTTTGTTACTTCGCTTGAAAGTGTTTCGTTTGCTTTCTTCATTTCAGAAAGTTCGCTTTCAAGTTTTGCAACCAACGACAAAAGTCCTTCAACTTCTGCGCTTAGTGATTCTTCAGCAACAACCTCAGAAGTTTGTTCTTCTTCGATTACTACTTCAACCTCTGGTTCTTTTTCTTCTTCCATTGGTTTTAATTCGGTCACAAGACCACCCTCAACAACAACAATGATGTTTTCAGCTGTCTTGTATTCTCCGTCTGCAATAACAACCTCGTTGCCATCTGCGTCTTTAGCGAATACACGAACACCAGCTGCCCAAACGTCGCTGTCTGTGTAGATGCTTGTACCGTCCTCTAAAATTGCTTCAACCATTTGCTTCACCTCAACTACTTCTTCAGCAGAGAGAGAAACGTTGTGTTTGGCGAATAGAGCGTTTACTTTTTCTCGTAAATTCATAATTCTGTTAATTGTTTGTTTGATGAGTAGATATAAAAAGAGGTATATTTGTTTCACAATTCGCTTTTTCATAGGTTGAATTTGATTTTTAGGTTTGACGGAGGGAGTGATTACCCTCCGTTTTTTTATCCTAAATTGTCGAGAATAGTATTTAATACTTTCAATTCATCCTCACTCAACCCGTACGTCTTAAACCCCATTTTACCACCCTCGTTTGTAATCTTCGTGAGTGCGTTGAGAAACAGGTTAGCGTCATCGTTGAACAATTCCAACTTAAAGAAACCACCTGCTTCGATATTCATTTACTTATTCGGATTGTATGCCCAATTCAAAAGAGAAATTGTACGCTTACTTCCGCAAACGTTTCCATTGCTGTCTTCTAAAATATCACCCGCTTGATTTTCGCGCATTCTATTTATGAAGGCAATTGTCTTTCCCGCATCTTCGTAGTGCTTTTCAGTCCAATCTGCTTTGTTGGTTTGAAGTAGTTCAAGGTTTCTTTCGATTGGTGAACGATCAAGTGAAGCCAAAGTTGAACACTCCGTTTCTGACCACGCTTTTAGTTCTGAATAGGTCATATTCACCGCGCTCATATAATCGTCGTAACGCGCTTCAATTTCTTCTTGCGTGGCTAACGTCAACAATTGTTCAATCTCTGCAAGAATGGCTGCAAATTCTTCGTGCTTACTTAAATACATTTCTTTCTCTGCGATGAAGTTTCCTTCGATAGAAAAGCCAAGAACCTCTTTGTTTTGTATTTGCTTCTTTACTTCTTCATTCTCCACTTTCATACAACCAAACCACGTTCCTTCTGGAAGGTCAAACCCGAAGTTCTTCGACTTGTCGTTCTCTCCTTCAATTATCCACGTTTCAACCAAAGACACTCCGTCAACAACTTTCGCGTGTTCAACCGTTGCGTTGTTTTGGTTGGCTTGTTTCAAATAGTTGTAAGCAATTGCTCTGATTGTGTCCTTCGAATACTTAACGTAGTATTCCTCGTTCGTTTCGTCGTTGCGTCGGTAAATCAGTTGGTCGGGAATCAATAACGCTCCATACAACAGACCTCTAAAATCTTCTTTGAACTTCACGTTGTGTTGTTCGCTTAACGCGACGAAGTCGACACCGATTGCAGGTTGTTCTACTACGCTGATAGCGTATACTCCTAATAGACCACCTTCGTCTATTCCGTATTCGATTACTTTAATTTTTTTCATTGTTTTATCCTCCTAATCTTGATTGATTTTGTATTAATTGTTGAGCCTCTAAATTGCTTGACACTTGACCGCTCACGACGTACGCTTGAAGCGGTGGTTGTTGTTGGTTGGGTTGGTTGCCCAAGAACGCGAAGTTGGCAGGTGAAGGTGCGTTCATTCCGCCTGCTTGTGGAACGTTACCACTTGAACTATTTGCTCCGCTTGTTCCACCACCGCCATTGAATTGTTGTTTGCTAATTACAGCCACACGCGCAAGACCTTGAGCAATTGCGATACCTGCTGCTACCGCTGCGCGAACAGGTGCGTCTGGTGTACTGATAGCCATTTGAGAACGAAAAGCTCCCTGTGCTGCTAAATATGTGTCTATTGTAGCCGTTGCAATACTCACTCCCTTTTGTATTTGAAAGGCTTTTCTTTGTTGTCTTTCGCTATCTCCTGCAAACGCTTGAGCCAAGTCGCTAATAATAGACAATGAAGTTCTCATTGCGTCGACGCGGAGTTGTGCTTTTGCGTCTTCTGCTTGTCTTAATTCTTCAATTTCTTGTTGAGATTGTTGAGCGCGTAAAGAAGTAAGGTTCGCGTGAATCTGCATTTCGGTAGCAACCTTCTTATCTGATAATGCTCTTTGTGCATCAAAATAATCTTCAGCCGAAATACGTCTTATTCGATCGTCCTCAGCCATCATTTCGTCGTTCAACTTTTTACGACGTGCCATTTCTGCGTCGTCGGCTTCTTTCTGAAGTTGTTCGGCTGTTTTACCTTCTTTGTTTAATTCCTTTTGAAGTGCTAATTCTTTCGCCTTTAATTCGTTTACTGTTGTACCTGTAGCAATAGCAACTTTTGTATTTTTAATAATTTCTTTATCTGCTATTAACTGATTCAACTCTGCTTGAAGTTGTTTTTGTCTATCTGTTTGAACTAAAACTTTTTTAGTTTCAATGTCTTTCTGAACAAAATTCGCGCGTTCAGTTGTATATTGTTTCTCCGCCATTATCAAGTTTTCCTTGTCAATGTTGGATTGCAATACTCTTTGTTTTTCATCAATAACAGCAAGTTGCTGCGCTCTTAAATCTTCAAATTCGGCTATTGCTTTTTTTCTATCTGCCTCTTCTTTATAACCTTCAATGGTTAATTCTTTTGCTTTTTCAATCCCTTTAATTCTGTCCGCTTCACCTTTAGCAGTTATATTGCTTAATAAGTTACGCATCTCGATTAACTGATTTTCCTTTTCGCGAATAGTGTTAATGTCGCCTGTTGTTTTTGCAATGGCTAATTCGTTTTCCGCAACCTTTACATTGTTTTGCGCCTTTTCTTTTTCAAGTTCAAGAGTTCTAAAACTTTCTCCGTATAACGTTTTTTGTTTGTTGATTTGCGCGTCAAGAGCTAAATTTTGCTTTTCTAAAACAACGTTTGCTTCTTCAAGATTTTTAACTTTTTCAGCAGTTCCAGTAAGTAAATCATTTATCTCTTTATAGTAAACAATCATTGCGGTTAACGCTCCTGCTGCTAAAAAGAATGGGTTAGAAAGTACCGCTTTTCCAAGATTTCCTAAACCTTGAACAAGACCACCAACTTCATTTTTTAACGTCTTAAAATCAATGCGACCAACTGCGCCACCCATTGCGGTTAACGCTTGTCCTGCTCCGCGCAAATCTAAATCCATCAATCGAGAACCAAACAAAGAAACGTTGTTCGAAAGACCTTCGAAAGCATTACCTGCATTTGCGTTAATCTCTGCTGATAAGTCGCTTATGTTGTCTTTCAATTCAGCAGCACGAGCGGACGCTTTCTTAAATTCCTCACTTGAAGAATCCATTTGCAATAACTGCTGATTCAACGCGCGTAACTCCGCCTTCGCTGAACTAAACCCTTGCGCTGTATTGTCTGCCGCTGTTGCCGTTTGATTGAGGACGGTAACCGCGTTTGTGTTTACATTAAAGTCAATTGTATTCGCCATTTAGAATAGTAGTTTATAAAGTATAAATATCCAAAAGGCGACGTTTACCGAAATGCGAGTAATTTTCCACGCGTAGTGCTTCCACATTTTTAACTTACGCTTGCCGTTCGCCATGCGTCCGAAATCGCTTTCGCTTTTCATGTTTAATTTTATGAACTCTAAACAAGCAACCATTGCGCCTGTCTTATTTTGAAGAAGTTGCTCTGAATCCTGTGCCATTTGATATAATTGTTATTGTGTCACCTGCCGCGCTCAACGTAATGCTTCCGCTACCTTGAACCGTTTCTCCTGTGTATGCTTGTATCGTTAGTGGATTAGCCCCCGAAACAACACGTTGAATTATTAATTCACGACCTGCCGTTGTCGTTGCAGAAGGTAAATAAATTGTGATGCTTCCGCCTGTCGTATCTGCAAAAATCATTCTGTCGAAATTCGTTACAACGTAGTCTGTTGTTATCGTTCTTACTGGCTGACTAATTGAACCACCAAAACTCACAGGTGCACCGAAGCGCGTTGGTGCGAGTGATGGTGCTTGTTGAGTAATGAATGAACGCGTTCCGTTGTTGGGTTGTGAATAGCAGTTATTCTTCGCGCTGTTCCAATTGTAGCCAAATCTCAAACAACAATCTTGTGTTATCGTCGCGGGATCACCATTGGCATTTTCCCAATTAAGACTTTGGTCAAGGTTGGCGGAAACGGGTGTAAGGTCGCAGTCGTTGTCGATGTCCAACACACGAATCAGTTTCACTTTAGTAACATTCTGCTCGCCTACCACATAACCCTCAATGTCCAATACGCGCCACCAAGAATCTATTATCCAAATCTTGTCGCTGAATTGAAATGTAAAGATGTCGTTCAGCGTTAACGCAAACATTCCTTCTAAAATTCGCGCTTGTCCGTCGAACAACTCGCGGTAGTAATTTCTCCACCAACGATTGTACAAGTTGTTGTATGGGTTCGCAATGATTGTGTGAGGTGGTATTTCGGGAGCGAAGTTTAAGTCGCTATCTGTCACCGTTGCGTTCATTGTCGAATAATTATTCAAACACTTCACCGCTGTTTGCACTACGTCACCACTCACTTCATCAAACATATTCACGAAGAAGTCAGCGAAGTAATACAGGATGCGTGGTTTTGGTTGTACAAATTGACCTTCTGCGTTAATGAATCGAGGAACAACAACATCTGTATTTTCCACAGGTGCGGAAGGTGTAGATGCAAAAGCAAGTTCAACCTTTTCTTTTCCTGTTGCAAATTCGTTAATTACTTCGAAGTCTGCTTCCGTTACTTCGTAGCGTCCGTAGATGCGTCCGTTGTCTTTGTACACAGAATTGAAATAGTCACCATCTTCCGTGTAAGTGAAAGAGAACTTCGCTTTTTGTAAGTCTGTCGTTGGTGAGTACATAATGTCCTTCGACAAGTCCAATTTCTGCGACCAATCGAGCGTATTACCACTTGCGATGTATTCAACCATTGGTTCAATCTTCAACGTGTTTGGTAGCGTCTTATCGGCAACGAAAACAAGATTGAACATCTTTTGAATTGACGTTATGAAATCGATTTGCTTCATATCTGGAGCGTTAAACTCCATATAAACAGGTTGGTTGCCGTATAATTGAGTTGACACACTAACTAATTCAACACCAGTTCCTGTGTAGTCGACGTTTGCATTTCCGTAAAAGTCAATATCAATAGAAGCCTCAGCACCTGTTCCAATTGGTATAGGACTTAATGAACATTTGATACGCATTACATCACCTTCTTGAAGTGTTAATGTTCGTAAAAAATCAGCTGCAATAGTAGTGCTTGTAGGTGTTCCTGTTTGTGAAATAAAATTGATTTGTTCTAAGGCTATTGCACCACTTCCATTGAGTTCAAAAAATACCGTTAGTATTGTATTTGAAAGGTCGGTGTTTGTATTATTTCGCGTCGCTTGTCCGTTTATCCAAACTCGAAAAGTGTATTCAGCAGAATAAGGAACGGTATAAATTCCACTACTCCAATTATTTCCTTGATCCTCGTATTCAGTATAATTTGTATAAAGTGAAATTGTATTATTTGAAGCAGTAGCAGTTATGTTGTTAACGTTACTTGCAAGACCAACGCTTGAAGTAATGTTATTCATTCCATTTTCACCACTCAAATACTGACCATTCACAAAAGGAACATAAACGTTTTCAAGTATTTCTCCTAAGTAGTCACTTTGATACTGCAACCCTGCGTCGCTCATTATCTCATCGAACAAGTATTGCGCTTTAACAGCTGGTGTTAAGTGTCCAACATAAAGCGGTTTGTAGGTTGGTTGCCCTCCAATAGTAGTTGAATAAACAGGTTGTCCTTCAACGTTTGTTGCGGTTAAGTTCCACTTGTCACATAGCGTTAAAATCGTATGGTCGTTAGGTGGTGTTTCAACATTCGCGTGAAGTAAATCGTAGTCAAGGTCACCCGCGACAATACTCTCAATATCTTTGAGTTTCTTTTCATTTAATAGTCTTGCAAGGTTTGGAACTTCACCGAAGAATACAACCTCAAATTCGAACAGCTTACCCGACTGCCAATACAACTTCTTCACTTGAATGTGACCGCTTGCGATTGGAATAGTGTTCACCGTTAGCACCGCGTCTACCTTCTTGCGAAAGTCAAACCAACCGTCGAAGTTTACGTTGAAAATAGCACCGAAGAAATCAGTATTCGTCTTTGACGCTGGCACGCGAAACTCCTGCGAGTAATTGCCCACAGAAGCGAAGTCGGTTATATCCGTGAACTTGTAATTGAGGTGCATTTTCTCGTTCTCATAAAGGTCGAGAATCGCGCTGTTTCCTTCGTTGTCAGTAAGCGTTAGTATTACTTGATTCATCATAGACCTACGGGTTGAGAGTATTTAAGATTCAAAGTAACATTGTAAAGTTTAGAATATCTTTCGTCCTTGATAACAAAGTTTTGAGTGTCAACTAAAACAGGTGTTTGTGTTCCGTCGTCGTTGATGATAAAGACATCGTTAGAACGACAAAGCGTTTGAAGTAGGTTGAACTCTCCAACAGAAACCCAGTCGCTGTTTATTTGCAGTCCTTTCGTCGTTGTGACGTATCTGTCCGTTGTTCCTCTGTCGTATGTGTTGAATCCAAAGGTTGAAGCGTTGTAAGAACCAACTACTTTTTGATATTGTTTACGATCGTAATTGAACGACAACTCACTCTTCTTCGTGAAGTTGAAGTAATCCACACCACCGCAAGTGTTCGTCCAACCCAAACGCACATTGTCAAAGCGACAATCGTCAGCGACAAGGTAAAAACAATAGACGCGTGACGAAGGTGTGTAAATCGGGAAGGCTGTTTCTTTTCCAAGTTGTATTGTGTAATATTTTGCACCTGTTAAATCTAACGCACCCAACGCATTTATATTAGCGTAAAAAGCACCAATCACATTTACGATTGAAGGATTGTCCGCCATTGTCAAAAACTGCGTGTCAATGATTGTATCCGTGTCGTCGTAAGACGTGAACACAGCAATATCGAAGTCGTTGTCAACAAGCAACGCAGAAGACGAAGGAGCGTACATCACACCCCAATCTGAAAGTCTTGTTGGAATATAAACCCAATCAGAAGAAAGACCGCGTGAAGGTGCTTCAATCCACTTATGCGTGTCTATCGTTCTTTCGCTCATCAAATACTTCGTTGTTCCGTCCATTCCATAACGAACGTTTGGGTCTGGCTTATATCCGTCCGCCACTTGATATTCAGCAAGGAACGCGTACACGTCGTCTATGTCAGCCATACCTAAACCACTAACCGTGAACACTCCGTCAACCAACCACCCTTCTTTAATGGTGCAAGAGATGAAAGCGACGCTGCTGTTCTCTGTGTCCGCTGACGCTGTCAAATATGAAGGATTGTGTTGTAACGATTCACGAAAGATAGGTGCTAAATCCAACACCCCTTTATTCGCCGCGTTCGGTTGAACGTTGACTTGGAATGAACCGAAGTCAAACACAAAACGAAAGCCTGCGTTCGCTACGTTGTCGCTTGATGCAACGAGCATAAGTCGCTGACCAATCGGTGTGTATTCGTATGGTTGGTCTTCTATTGTAATTGCCATTTTATTGTATGTCGTTTAGTTGATTCTCTATTGTTGCTTCAAAGTCTTTCGCGTATGCTGCTACTACCTTTGCTTCGTATTCGTCCCAAATGTTTTCATAAGCGTAGTCAAATGCTTTCCACCCCTTGATTCCATCACGACGAACTTTGAACATTATGAGTTTTGCAACCTCTTGTTTCAGTTGTTCTGTCGTCTTCTTGAACTTACCGCTTTTTTGACGTAGGCGAATACCTTTTATTGTCATCCAGTCGTATATCGCTTTCTGCATTGGTGACATTTGACCTTTCGCAGGTTTGCTTCCAGAGCCACGCTTGAACGAGTAGGGCGCACCTTGCGATTTCTGCGTTCCATTCACACCGTTTTCACGAAACAAGAAATACTTCGAAGCCTTGCCTTTCGCGTAGACTGAAACGTTGATGTTTTGCCCTTTGATTTGTAACCTGTACTTCAAAGACTTTTCGAGCGTACCACTTGCCACCGCGTTCGTGAAGTTGCGTCCTACCTTTCGCTTCATACGATAGTCGGACTGCATCAACTCGACAAAGCGTTTAGCCATATCGTTCACTACAGCGAAGAAGTTGGGTGCGCTCTGTTCGTTAGCCATTGTGCTTCTCTTGTTCCTCTTTTATCTTGTTGAAGAATTGGATTAGTGGCAAGCCAAATTTGACAGGCATCTCTTGAATGAAAGCGTCAAGTTGCTTCAAGTGTTCCTCTGTTAAGTTCATGTTTAGAAAGATAAAATTGTTACTCCTATTGCGTTAGCCACGCATTGCTCCACCCACGAATTATCTTCACCCCACGCTGCGAACTCTTGTTCTGTTAGCGTGTAGTTACCATTGCTTAAAACCTTTGAAGGTACTTCTTCAGTTGCTTCAGATTTTAACTCGTAGTAAGTGGTACAAGTTGTTGCGCTTGTTTCAAAGTTGAGAATGAGAACGCTCATCTCTGTTGCTGTTCCTGCGTTTAAAGGAAAGACTATTGGTTGTATTTTAGCCATTGTATAAATATTTTTAAAGTACTACTATTGTTCTTGTTACTCCTGCGATTCTAACATTTAAGTTAGTTCCATCAAACCAAATGTCTCCGTTAACAGGTGAAGTAGGTGCTGTTCCGCTTGGTATTCTTAACGATGCTCTCGCTGTTACTGAAGCTGCTAAAACAGTTGTTCCTGCCGTTACTTCAATCGCTCTATAATCCGCTGCTGCCGTAAGTGTTGGCTGTATAAGTAAACCTCTACTTATTCCATTTGCACCGCCCGTTTGGTTTATTGTTTGAGTTAGATATATTCCATTGTGTTCACGAGTTCCACTTGTTGGTGCGAAGTTTAATACCATTCTCCACTTTTCGTCTGTGCCTGTTGTAGATGTATCGGTAGCACCATTCAATCTAAAGTTACCACTTGCAGTTAAATAGAATCTTTCAACAGCACTTGCATCGTACATTCTAAATAAGTAGTTACCGCCTCCGTTTCCATTTCCGTAAACAGCCAAAGCAGTATTCGCCACCCCTGCTCCATTGATAGAACTCAATCCATTTAATCGAGCCGTTCCATTCACATCGAGCTTGTACCCTGCGTCTGTTGTTGTGCCGATTGCGAAGTTTCCGCCATTCAACCAAGAGAAACCATTTGCAGTTAATAAAATATTTAAACTTGCACCACTTCCATTATACGCATAAATTCTACCAGCACTACTTGTTCCTAATTGGTCCATCACAACTGCACCCGCATTTCCTGCACTTAACGAAGTTCTAAAACCACCAATCATATCTAAAGTTTGAAGTGGCGAAACATTATTAATTCCAAGTTTACCAACAACAATTAAAGCTTGTGTTGTGTTGTTCCAAGCCAAATTAGCACTCTCTTGTAAAACATTGCCCGTCCCTTCGAACAACACTCTGCCTACCGTTCCGCTTGTGATTGGTGTAGTGCCAACGGTTAAACCTGTGGCTATCGTGAATGTTCTATCTGCTGATAAGTCTTGCGTTGTGCCGTTGATTGTTAGGCTGCGCGTTGAAGGAACTGGAGTGTAACCGAGTGCCGTTGCAACCGTCTTGTTCTTCCAAAGGCTTGTTGAACTTTCATAAGTTAACACCTCGTTGTTCGCAGGTGTGGTAATTAACACCCCGTGAAGTTCGTCTAATTCGTAGCCGTTTTGAATGGCTAAAACGATGCGTCCTAAATTCGGGTGCGAACGTGCAACGTAACCAATAAACACAGCGTGGTTTGGTTCAATGGGCGGTGTGTTCGCTACCATACCACCCGCCGTTGTTGCACTCAGCCAAAGCGTGTCGCCCGCTGTAAATGCTGACGTGTCGAGGTCGTGTAACGTTCCATTAACAGCAACCTGTCCGTCTGCGTTGTTGGCTATGTTTGCAATGACCATTCCGATAGTCTTACTCGATGTCGCTTCGGTGTTTGCCTGTGCAAGAACCGCGTTTGGACGGTTGCCCGTTGCGCCACTTAAATAAACTATTTGTCCTTTTGTTAGTGTGCTTCCTGTTGAATTTCTAACTACTATCTGGATGCGTTCCGCGCTGTCAACTACTCCGTCAACGTCTGTGTCGTAAACGCTTTTAAGCATATCTCCAACCGTTGCAGGTAGCGAAGGTTTATTAAGAATTTCAGCCACTCCACTTGTCGCGTTCCAGTCTGAATTGACTTGCGCTGCGGGAATGGTTGGCTTGTTGTCTAAATCGTTGTAATCATTCGAGAAACCAACCGCGCTTATATCGGCTGTGTTCGCCTTCAAAAGTATTTCTTCTTGCAAGTCGTCAATTGCTGCTTCGATGTCTATTATCGTTTGACAATCGCCAATCGTTTCGCACGTCAAACCTATTTCGTCAGTCAACAAGTACCAACCGCGCACCCCTTCGTCATTCGTTCCATAGTAGTAATTCGGAGCAGGCTCGGCTTCGTCATTCACTAACGAAACGTTCCCATTCTCGTCGCGTGTGATGCTGTCAATGAACGTCAAAATTGATCCTGTGCCACCTGTGCTACTTTCAAACATATCGTTCCACTCCGCAGGAATAGAACAAGCGTCCCAATAGTAAGGAACGAGCAAATCAAGACTAATCGTCCAACCTGTCAAAGTGTGTTGAAACTCTTCAAGGAATGGCTCTAACGAAACGTTTTGAACTGTGATTAAGTCACCGAACAAAACGCGGTGGTTCGTAATCTCAGCAATCAAATCTTCAGCTATTCTTTGAAGGTCAGAAAGAACCTCGCGCTGATATTCGCTCTTGTCTTCTTTGTCGCGTGGTAAGTCAGCAAGAACAATCTGAAAACTGAAAGTCTTCATTCCCTGCGAGTAAGTCACGTTGGAAGGAATGACGTGCATGAATGGATATTCACCAAACTTTTCAAGGTCAGAAACCTCAATCTGTCCGTGAGAGAATCTCTTTAATATAAAGTGTCCAGAGGCAAATGCTTTGAACCTATCGATAAGAGCGTTGTAGCTTTGTACGTTCGACATAATTGTAGTCTATTAGGTAAGTCATAAATGTAAATATTTCCCACGCGCTTTTTTCCGTAATTGCGTCAAGTTTTGTTATATCGCGTCCACAGGCTTCCATAAACAAGTGATACCAACCGTAGCGTCCCAACACTTGGTTTAGGTTGTCTCTGTCTTCAATTGCGTTGTCAACTCCTCCGTCAACTTCTTCACCTCGTTCTCCAAATAATCTAGCGAAGTGTTGCTTAGTTCGTTGAGCAAAGTCGAAAAAAAAAGCATCGCACCGTTGAATTGTTCGAGCGTCATCTGCTCAACGTACCCTTCAACTAACTCTCTGTTTTGTTTGCTGTGTGGAATGATTGTGTACTTTGTTCCAACGCGTTTGTCAATAGGTCGGTATAGCGTTCCCATTATCTTGACCATATTCGCGCTCACGTCGGAAGCCCACGTTGAGATGTCCGCGTACTCACCCATACTGATTGAGTAAAGGTCTGGAATGAAACCAAAGTCTTTGTCTTTGATCGTGATTGTCTCAAAGAACTTCGCGCTCTCATTCAACAACGTTCCTTCGAATGCTTGGACTAAAGTCGGCAAGTGTTGGAAGGGTATCTGTTCCGCCTGTTCTTTCAGTAGGTTACTAATACTAACCAACTTGTCGATGTCGCTTTTCGCGTTGTGATAGTCAACGTATTGCTTGACACTAATCGAAGAATAGTCAGCAGGTATGCTTACTTTTATGCTCATTTCTTTTTGTTGTTTAATATCTACAATAAAGGTTTGTTTGTTGAAAATACACCCGACTTTAGCTTGGTGTGTTGTGTTAGCGGTTGCTGTTACTACCTAACACAGCTACTTGCAATAATGTCGCGACCACCTGCAAGGCACTCTACTTTGAAACAAGAGGTAGGTACAATGTTATGAACCACAATACAAACACCCTTCGTCATCGTCGTCGATTGTGTTTGCTTCGTTGTAGATGCGTATTGCTTCCATTTCAATTTGTTCTTTCGTCCACTCTGGGTGAAACGCTCCTATTTGAGATTTAAGGAAGTTTAATTTGTTATCATTCATTGTTTATTTTGTTGTTTGTTTTTGTCGCAAGTATCGTAGACTTTTGCGACATCCTTCGCTTTCTTTAATATCGCGTTCCACTCGAACTTGTCTTTTGGTGTGTTCCACAATTCTTGAAACATCCAGTCTAACGCTTCGTTCATACAATCAATTGTTCAACGTCTATGTTGTGTTCTCGCAGTAGTCCGCGAATGTATTCAAACACTTCTTCAATCCCTTCTTGATATGCGCCTTCTTGCCTGTCGTTGTACTTGGTGAACTTCCTGTATCCGTTCATCTGTAACTCCCATAAAGCCATTGCCATATCGAGAGCTTTAATCATTCGCGTGTATTCGAAACGATCGTCGAAGTCAGATAAGTCAAATGTCAATGTTGCGGTACTCATTCGGTAATTTGTCGAATTGGTTGTTATAATTTGTCGTTGATAATAATCTGAACAGGTGCTTCGCTATCTCCAGCGTGAACCGTTCGCGCTTGTTTAGGTTTAAAGTATTCGAGCATTGCAAGGTAGTGGTGCAAGTAGTCTTCGTCGTCCATTGAATGCAAGACAGTCATTGCACGTTCCGCTCCTTGCGTTACCACGTATTCACCAAGTTGATTCCACATTTCAGTCTTCTTGCTTACTGCGCCTTTCGGCTTCAAACCTCCGTGTCCTTTCTTCAATCGTCCGTGTTCGTCTCTTTCCATATCTGACAATAATTTATTGTGCTAAAGTATAAATATAAAAACTACTCTCGTTTACTTTTCGAAGGTAACAATTAGCCTAACTTACCCTTGTAATGGTTAATAAGTTGCTCCATTTTAGAATCGTAGTATTTCGAGAATGTCTTGAACCCGTCGTTGTCTTGTTCGAATAGTCTGAATAGAACACCTCTCAATCGTTGTGATGGCTTCTTTAACGTATCTTCAAGTTCACTCTTAAGACTTTCTACTGCATCCAGTTCTTCGCGTTTGAAGTCTTCGTCCTTAAATGCAAGATAACCGAATTGATTAGCAATTGTAAATAGTTCTGACGCTTGAGCAGGACTTAACTCGTTTGTTCCAAACGTTAACTTCAAAGTTTTGTCCTTCCTTGTTCCTACTGCTTCAAGTTGTGCTGGTATGATTATCATATGCTTTCGATTATTTCAATTTCTTTCAATGTGACACAAGGATTATCTTTGTCATAAGTAAAAGCGTAATCTTTACCTGCTGTTTTACACATATATTGTGCGTGTGCATAAAAGTAATCAAATGCTTGTTCGTGTGTTTCAAATTCTGCATTCCAAAGAATGTCACCTTTGTATTTCGCTCTTACTATGTATGTCATTTTATGTCATTAAATTTATAAGTATGTCACTAAATATGCAAAGAAAAGAAAAGAACAAAGAAAACGTGTAAGCACTATAAAGAAAGAACAAAAGAAAAAGCTCCCCCAAAAAGATTACTCTCGCCCTTAAAAGGGCAGTTACACGATCCAAGCATTGGTTTATTGCAAGTGTAGTCATTGGTTACTTCGCTTTGACTTACGAAGGCGGTTTGTGTTCTTATCCAGTTTGTTTCATTTAATTCAAAAAAATAACCCCCAATTGTTTTTAGTCGTCAAACCTAAAACAAAAGAGGGTTAGCTCACAAGGTTTGACAATACAAATATACTTTGAATGTCAATTGTTACAACGATAAGTTATTCACCTATTTCAACATCCTTCATCGATTCAAGAAAAGTATTGATGTCTTTCTTAACGCAAGGCGGACACGTTGAACGCTCGTTGAACGCTCCTGTGGCTTTATCCTTGAACGAATAGAACTTCAACATATCTTTCTGTTCCAAACGTCCTTGCGCCTTCATATCGAGCAGGAAACGCTTGAACTCTATTTGTTCGTCCTTTGAAAGAACACCGTTCCATTTTGATGCTGGGCAAGATGCGAAGGCTAACTTTGCTTTGATAGGCATAACGCAGCCACAAAGTTTGATTGACTTCTTTCGGAATAGAACTTCGGTTTCTACTTCGTCACCTACAATGAGAGATCCACAGGATTGCGTTGAAGGTTCGAAGAATTTACAGGTGCGACAGATTTCTAACCTGCGCTTGTACTCATTACTTTTTGCGAATAACATTTGCTCTTATTTTTTGTTTTATATTGTCTATTGTTCGATATAAGAATGGCATCGGTATGCCTGTTTGTTTGGAAAGTTCTCGGTAGGTGAAACCTTCAAAGATGTATTCTTGAAAGATAAGCCTTTCAAACTCGCTCAGACGACTAATAAGAATGTCTAACTGTTCGTTTGTCATTCGTGCGCCAAGCCAAGTCTTATCGACTTCGTGAGCGTATTCTTTGAAGTCGCGTCTATTTCTGTTCCACGCGATAGTCTGTTTGTAGAATGGTGATGTTGGTGAGTTAACTGCCAGATACATTACACGAATAAGATAGAACTCAAAGTCGCCTGTATCAATTAAGTTTTCAATGTGTTTCGAACCAAACATAGAGAGCAAAGAATCGTGCAACAAGTCCTCGTAGTAATCTTCACCTCGCGAAATGTTCTTCGCAAGTTCTTTGAACTTTTTGTAATGTCCTTCTATATAAGTTTCAAGTGTCACCCATTAAAATATTCGTCGATAACTTTGATTGCTTCTTCATTACCCTTACAAATATAAGAACAATAGCCTCTGTTTCTTAATTGTTCCTGCCAACGCTTCTGCTCTGGTGACACAGTACCACCCTTTTCTTTCTTCATCTCAATAGCAAGGCCAAAGAACGATCCGCGTGGTTCGTAAATAAATAAGTCGGGGAAGCCTTTAACGTAACCGGTACGTTTCATCTTGATCGCTTGTAAGTAACTTGTCCGCATACCACCCGCAGAAGCGCAGTACAACGCTTCGGGATATGCTAATTTTATGTAATGGATTACAATTTCTTGTTGGTTCGCTTCGCTTTCGGGTGCAATTTTACGCTTCGCACTACTTTTTTTGTAACTTTTTTTATATGTCTTAACATTCATTTTCAATAAGTTATAAATTATTTTCAATTTATTTTCATTTTTTTGTCGGATATTACAAAAGTTAGCATAGATTTGTACTCAACAAACAAAGATAAACAAAACAACACAACGCGCCATGAAACAATTAGCATTCGAAATCGCTCACAAAATTGCAACTGATAAAAACCCAAACACAGTTATCATTTGCGCTTCTATTTTAAAGGAAGCATTTATTATGAGCGGTGTAAATAAGAAGGATGCGAATACGATGGCTATCGATGGGATCAAAATCATAATGAAATCAATGTTAAACTTAACCAAATAAATCAAAAATCATGTATCAAGTAACAAAAACAACACATATCGCAGGTCAACCAATAAGAATTGATTGGTCTTACGAATTCAACGACGAGAACAAAGCAATCAATTGCTTAATGGAACACGCTGCATACAACTCGTTAGACAACATCCGCGAAGACCTTTACTACGCATCTTCAGACGGAATCAAGCCAGAGACAGAAATCGAAATCGTTCAAATCAATAATTAATCAAATGAAAAAAACACTACTCTTTATCGCGATGCTATTCGCAGGAATGTTAATCGCAGGAACGATTGACGAACAAACAAGACAACTAGAACAAACCCCAAATCACACAACAAAATGAAAACATTAGAATTAACAGAAGAACAATTAGATTTTGTTATTGATGGTCTTTACCATTTACTTGCACAAACAGATAATGAAGAAGAAAAAGAGCAAATTAGAATACTGAAAAGAAGTATTGTTTCACAATTTATTAAATTATAATAAACCAAATCACATAAGCAAATGAGCCAATACATAGAAGATTTCTGCAATGACCTTGCAAACATTAACGATAACTTTTTAAACACAAAACAACAAAACAAAATGAAAGTAGAACTAATCGAAGAAGTAAAGTACAACGAAACTCTGTACTGGTTAAAAATTGACGTAAGCTATGTAGGTTGCTTTAAAACCTACGAAGCCGCGAAAGAAGAATTTGACAAAGCGGTGTGTTTTGAACCACGTCAAACAGTCCTTGAATCAAAAGAAATCTAAAACCAACTAATCAAATGAACAATGAAAAACACTATTTTGCAACTCCATTCTTATTCGAAGAAGACATTCAAGAAATTAAAGACGCAATCGTTATCGCACAAAACTATTGGGGTGATAAGAGAATTGGAACATTGGATTGGAATGATTATTATCAAGCGCGAATTGAACAACTTGAACGAATATTCAACAAACTTGATTCAGCGACTTTCAAAGAACTACCAACACCACCAGACGAAGAAATCTAACTTTGTTTGCGTTTATTCATCAGCGTCAGCCTACAACCTCAGCCACAACGAAATTGCAGCGAACATTGAAAAATGTCAAAAACTTTCAGAAGCGCGTTGGAACGACGAACTAATTGAATACATTTGTAACCACTAAAAATCAAAATCAATGTACAATCCAAAAATCACTTATCATTTTTCAATGGACGACATCGAGCGTCTCAACCAAGAAATAAAAGTAATCGCAAGAAACTTCGAACACGACAACGGTTGGTTTCAAGAAAACGAAGGTCGCCAGTTCGTTGACGAAAAAGGAAACATCTTCGACTTTGATGTTCTTGGACGTTTCTTCCGCAAAGATGAACCACTATTCGACATTCACTACGTTCGTTTGAAGAAAGACGGAATCACTTTCGAGTTTGACTACCGAATCTTTCAAGACCATATCTAAAATGGGTTACTACAAGCGAATAAGCGAGGAAGAGCAGATGTCAGCAAACGAATGGTTCTGGCAAAATGAAGAAGCGAAACTCGCGAACAAATTAGAAATTTATATAAATCAACAACAAATAAACAACAACATGAGCATCATTGCCCAAAACAACAACAACAACAGCGCAGGTCAAACAGTACCCGCAGGAACACACGTCGCAAGATGTTACCAAATCATTCACATCGGAACGATTGTCGACACCTATCAAGGTGAAGAGAAATTGGTGAACAAGGTTCGCTTAGTATTCGAACTACCACTTGAAACAGCCGACTTCGGCAAAGGTGAACAACCATTCTCAATTGGACGCGACTTCACTTTGTCAATGCACGAAAAGAGCGGATTACGCGCCTTCGTTCAATCGTGGCTTGGAAAGGCAATGTCGGACGCAGAAGCGAACAAATTCGACATTGGTACTTTGCTTGGGAAGGAAGCAATGGTTAGCGTTATGCACCGCACAGCGAACACAGGAAGAACCTACGCAGACTTGAAAGGAGCGTCGCCACTTGCGAAAGGAATGACTTGTCCACCACAGGTGAACGCAGCGTTTTTATTGGACTACGACAGCGAAGACTTCGACCTTAGATTCAAGATGCTTCCAGAGTGGTTGCAGAACAAAGTGAGTTCATCTGCTGAGTTTAGTAAGCGTTTAGAGCGTTCTGCGGATCAAATGAACAAGGCGAAGGCAATGCTCGAAAAAAGCGGGTTAGTTCAACCAACGCAAGAAGACGAAGACGAATTGCCATTCTAAATTAATAAGTTGTTATAAAAGGGTGTTATCTGAGATGAAACTCCCTTTTATGACACTTAATTATAATAAATCTTTGTTTAATGAATTATATTTCATACATTTGCTAAAATATAATACAAATGAAAAATATAATTTACGGATTGAAAGATCCACGAAATGATGTTTACCAGTACATTGGAAAAAGCACGGTTGGTAATAAAAGACCATTAAAACATTTAACTCAATCAAGTTCACCTAAAGTTGTTGAATGGATAAAGGAATTAGAAAACCTTTGGCTTTATCCAATAATTGAAGTAATAGAAGAAGTTAATGATTTAAACGATTTAGCAGATAGAGAAAAACATTGGATAATCTATTACGCTGATATCAATCCAAATTTATTAAACATACATTTTGTAAATAGCGACATAGTAGAAAAAAGGTCTGAACAAGATGAAAAAGATTTTGATGAGTTGTTTAGAATTATAGCGAACATATCTTCAATTGCTAAAACAGAAAGACAATGCAGAAGATTAACTCAAGAACAACTATCTAAAAAAATGAACGTTTCAAGATCTACACTGGCACTATTAGAAAAAGGACAGAATGTTAATTTATCTATTGTTAAAAAACTTTTACTTGCACTAAAATCAGAAAGCATTAAAACAAAAATAACTTGTAACCGAGTTAGAAAATAAACCATACAATGAAAAAATTAGTATCACTTGAAAAGCGTGTTGAGAATCTACTCAAAAAATACAAAACTCTTCGCAACAACAACAAAGCACTTTGTGTCCGCGTTTGGGAACAACAGTTCGAAGAACGCAAAGACATCACAAGCAACTTCTTTGCGATGTACGAAAGCGGTAAATATGTAAGCGCGGATAACATCACACGAATTGCACGATTGATTAAGGAACGCAATCCAGAACTACGCGGAACGAACCACGTTTCCAATAAAAAGAAAGAGCAGTTGATTAAACCACTACTTAAGAAATGAATAAAGCAATCTATAAAACACCATTTGGTCGCCTTATCAAGATTAACTTCAAGACGATGCAGAACTTCAAGAACGTTCTTCGCATCAGCGATCCAACGGCAAGACTTTACGTCACACACCCAGAGCGAATGAGAATCAAAGACTTCAACAACATTTGCCTACACACAGGTCTTTCTCGCGAAGAAGTATTTAGCACCTTTACACCTACAATTTTAATCAACGAAGAAAATGACTAACGAGCAAATAAGACAAGAGCTAATCGATATGATTCCTTTTAGACACATGGAACGATTCGAAACATTATGGTTGATGCTTACACCACGTTACGAAAGATTGACGACGGAGCAAATTAAGATACAACAGGAACTGGAGAACGAACGCGAGATGTTTTGGTCAGCACTTGAAGATATTACTTGCAGCGTACTTGGAATACCTTCTCAGCAATTGTACACACCAACAAGACGACGCGAAATAGTAACGGCACGTCAAGTTATATTTTTTCTTATCCGTCCTTGCTACCTTCAAAGCTACGAATCAATTGGGAAGCATTACGGCAAGGATCACGCAACGGTCATGCACGGAGTGAAGCAAGTAAGCTGGCAGATTGAGGTTGACAGGAACTACGCAGCCAACGTTGAACGCATCTGTTACATTCTTAATGATATGGGTTATGCTAAACCAATGAAATTTTATACTAAATTTGTCGAGCATCTTGAACATCAAAAAGAACTTAAACTCAAAAAACAACTAAAGAAATGAAAAGTGAATTAATCTTTTGCCCTAATTGCGAAAGCAAAGAACTCGGAGAACGCGTTGACGAAGTATTGCGCGACCAACAACTCGAAGACTGGGACACCGCTTATGAACACGTCGACGAAGACGGGGAAATCAAAGTGTGCTTCGATTGTCAGGAATGGGACGACGCAGACGACGACGCAAAAGGCGAAGGGTGGGACTAAACTAAAAACTAAATAACTATGGAAAAGAAACAAACTGCGGTTGATTATCTTGTTACTGAGATTGAAAACATTGGTTTTTCAAGCAATAACATATTGGAGTTTTATGATACTGTTCAAGTTGCCAAGGAAATGGAGGAAGAGCAAAATCAGTTAGAACTACCAACTGATGAGGAGATATATGAACTTGCTGAAAAAATATTAGCGGTTGATTATCTCAGTTTTACGGAAGGTGCTAAATGGATGAGAGATAAAATAAAAGGAGGTAACAATGAGTAAGCAAACTGCAATTGACTTGTTAGTAAGCATACTAAACAAGGATGGTTTTGCTCCCGTATTAACTGATGAGGAGATTCAACAAGCCAAGCAAATGGAGAGGGAGCAGATTGAAATGGCTTGTAACCAACAAGAATTTGAGGATATTGATGGTCTTGGAATCTGCGAAACAATTTCTAAAGGCGAACAATACTACAACGAAACTTACGGAGGAACACAATGTTAATACTACAACTCAAAAAGAGAATCGAGATTCTCGAAGCGCAGGTTCAAGAACTATTGAAAGCGCAAACACAACCCGCTCAACTTCCAGCACCTGTAAAAGAAAAGAAGTCTACATTCGTCAAACCAACGGTTGTTGAAATATACGAATACGCTTGTGAGAAACTAAGCAACGACGACGCGCTTGCATTTACCGAGAAATTTCATGCACACTACGAAGCGAATGGTTGGAAGGTCGGACGCAATCCAATGAAAGATTGGAAGGCTGCCGTTCGTAAATGGGATTTAAGTACATTCGCAACAACAAACCAAAACACAAAAATCAAAAATGGAAAATTCGATTCAGACGCTGCGCAACGCATATACAACGACGCTCACAATTACACAAAGGGTTGATCGTGCGGAACGCGAAAGCGCATTTGTAGCAGACTACGACCTGCCAACGTTCGTTAAATTATGTTCGAAGGTGTGCGCGATGTATGGAATAGCACTTCCCGAAGCGCAATTACTTCAAATGCTTCACGAGTTCATAGGTAAACACTTTCGGTGGGTTACGTTTGAACACTTCAACCTTGCATTTGAACTAAACGCAGCGAATGAACTGAGTAAAAAGTGTGAGCATTTTGGAGCGTTGAGCGTTTCATTTATTGGTGACGTACTCACACACTACAAACCACACAGGGACAAAGCGAATCTACAAATTCAGCGTGAAATTGCAGAAGCGATAGAAGAAAAAGCACAAATAATAAAAGAAAACGAAATGGCGGTAAACGACGACAGCTGGAGAAGGATGTTAGCAGAGGACGTTGAGAGCTTCAAACAAAGCAAATTTACGACGTTAGAACTGCGAGGGGTGTCAATGATGCGGTGGCTCGAAGAAAGTAAAAAGATAACGGCTGAAACGTTCACAGACGACGAATACAATCTTTGTAAGGCGAAGGCGAGAAAGACCGTTTTCAACGAACAACAATTAAGCAAAGGAATGGTTGAGCGAATGAGCGACCGAAAAAGACAGCTACTTAAAGAATCAATCCAGTTTGAAGGACTTCGTGAATTGTATAAATTATATTTGAGTAAGCAATGAGCCAATTTATATTCAACGAGCAAGGTGTTTGCGAGAACCCTATCTTGAAAACTTACAAGTGCATCAATGGCTATGAAGCGCAGGTTAGCACCGCTATTGTTCAACGTGGTTTGTGGAGTTACGCAATAAGTTTTCACGGACGTGAGCAGGGTTGGTCGCAACCGCTACTTTACCACGCTGAACATTGCGTTTATCCAACGAAAGACGAAGCGTTTAACGCAGGTCTTGAATTGCTATTGCACCAAGTAAAGCAAAACAACGACTTCAAGAAATACGACCGTATTATCCAGATTCTTCAAGACGAACTTTGTCCTGTGGTTGAACCTCAATTAAGTTTATTTTAATGCCCGAAATAATTTACCACGACAAACAGAAACAAGCGTTAGAACTTCTTTCATATGAAAGTTCTATTTCGCAGGTGCTTTATGGTGGTGGTGTGTTTAGTGGAAAATCTTTTCTCGGTTGCGATTGGCAAATAAAAAGACGGTTGAAGTACCCAGGCACGAAGGGTTTAATCGGTCGTGCTGAATTGAAGAAGTTGCGCTTGTCTACAATGCAAACTTTTTTCGAACTTTGTACTTTGCACGGATTAAAACCGAACGTTCACTACACTTACAACGGACAAGACCACGTTATTAAGTGGTACAACGGAAGCCAAACGATACTTATGGACTTGGCAGATATGCCGTCAGACCCCGACTTTCAAAGATTTGGGTCGATTGAAATTACAGACTACTTCGTAGATGAGGTAGCCGAAGTTTCGAAGCGTTGTATCGACATATTGCAAAGCCGTGTACGTTACAAATTGATTAACGACAGAGCAAAGGGATTGATGACTTGTAATCCTTCAAAGGGGTGGTTGTATAATGACTTTTATTTTGCTCACCAAAAAGGAAATTTAAGAAGCGACCGTGCTTTTATTCAAGCGCTTCCAACGGATAATCCGTATATCTCGCAGACTTATCTTGAGAACTTACAGAAACTTCCAGAGTATGACCGCAAACGTCTGCTCGAAGGCAATTGGGAGTTCGACGACGACAGCGACAAGTTGTTCTCAACGGATAACTTACTCCGTATGTTCCGCAATGAACTACTCGAAGGAAAGAAATATATCACCGCCGACATCGCGCGGTTTGGGAAGGACAGGACAATCATTTGCGTTTGGAATGGGTTAACACTTATTGACTTAATCGAGATGAGCAGAGCGTCGTTAGATGAGGTCGTAAACAAGATTCGTCTCGTAACAAAAGAACACTCAATTTTGTTACAGGATGTTGTCGCAGATGAAGACGGTGTTGGTGGTGGTGTGGTTGATTTTCTTAAGTGTCGAGGCTTCGTCAACGGATCAAAACCCAAACAACCGCAATATCAAAATCTCAAAAGCGAATGTTACTACAAATTAGCTCAATACGTCGAAGAAAATCGGCTCACTATTTTAGTCAATGGACGCAAGGAACAAATCGTGAAAGAACTGGAGATGATTAAACGACACCGCGCTGACGTTGAAGGTAAATTGCAAGTAACACCAAAAGACGTAATCAAGAACCGCGAAGGTATTTCTCCAGACGTTGCCGACGCAATTATGATGCGAATGTATTTCGAACTCAACCCTTCTTATGGACAGTATGTTGTAGGATAATTAATTTAGCATATATTAGCACAATGAAACAAAACAAATGAATAAAATAATGAGTAAATTTTTTAAAGGAACTGAAATTGCGATTGCGATTCTTCTTTTTATTGCACTTGGGTATTCAGTTATTACTGGAACTGAAATAGGAAAAGTTATAGACGTTGATTTTTGGACATTATCCTATCTAATTTCATTAACCACACCTCGTATTCTTAGCGAATCTGAAGACGAAAAAACAGAACAAGAATGAAACAAACACCACTATACACGTCACTAAAAATGACACAGGAACGCGAACGCGAAATTGTGAACTCAATGGCGACGTATTTTCAACAAGGAAAGGTTCTTGGCGACATTCTCCTTGAACTTTCACAGCGCAAGGATATGAACGCAAAGGAGAAAGTATATCTTGCGTTAATGATAGGTTCAATGATGTCTAAACCGAATGAACAAAAGTAATTTACTCACGCAAGTTGTCGCTGAATTAGAAGCGCGTGAAGCGAAGGGAATTGAAACGTACGGAACAACGTTAGACCGAACCGACTTAACGCGCTCAGAATGGCTGCAACACGCGTACGAGGAAGCGTTAGACCTTGCGTTGTATTTGAAGAAACTTAAAATTGAAGAAGATGCCAGAAAGCAAGACTAAAAAAGGAATATGTGTTTACTTACACAAAGACCTGTGGAACGAGATAGACGAAAAGAGAGGAGAAAATAGTCGCAACACATTTTTAAGTGAAGCGATTCAGTTCTCAATGAAGTTCTACGTCCCAGAATCTAAAATAAAACACTCAGAACAAACGTCGACAAAATAGCGACGGACGACGTTACGACTAAAGCGCGGTTTCTGCGCTTTTTTTGTTTGTCTAACTTTTTGTTTTCAGACGTTAGGTTGTTAATTTCTTCGTTCAACACATCGGTCTTTTGTTCATAAGCACCGACCGTTTCTTGCAAGTTGTTTATCTTTCTTTCCTCGATGTTTATTTGTTCCTTCAAGTTGTTAATCACGAGCGAATCAGCAGCAATAACGCTATCGCAGGAGTTCACCAAACGTATAACATCAACGCGAACAATAGTATCTCGAACAAGAACAATATCACGAGTTCTTTGATAGGTGGTTTTGGCTGTAAGTTGAGCATCTTCATAAGTTCTTAATTGTTTAT
>Ga0247723_1000450_pt1 | contig 28509 bp, 49 predicted proteins | sample MSEWelMarce5H_FC_FD_189079 | JGI IMG/M metagenome (GOLD analysis project Ga0247723, IMG submission 189079) | Subsurface sediment microbial communities from gas well in West Virginia, United States - MSEEL Well Study Marcellus 5H_FC | ecosystem: Environmental > Terrestrial > Deep subsurface >... | reverse complement strand
CCCCCGCGCCCCGTGCCGCTATTTTGGCGGCATAGTGTTTAGCTTCCTAGCTATCTCATGGCTTGTATCGGGCGCTTGTAGCCTTATGCAGTGCATAGCCTGTTGGCCTGTTGTCTAGGCGTGTTTTAGTTAGGCGCTTGCTTCCTATTGTTTAGGTCTGCACGGGTTGGCACTACTAGGGCCAGTGCCTAGGGCCTAGGTTGTGATCTCTCCAAGCGGCACGGGTCCCCGTCATAATCAAAGCCGCGGCCTTCTTCTTATTCTTTTGCCTTGCTTGATCTTTAGCCTGGCATGCAGGGGCTAGGGCGTGGCCTAGGGCCGCCCTTGTCTTAGTTAGTTAGTTGCTTCTTCTCCCAGCTCCAGCGGCACGGGGCGCGGGGGCCTAGGGTAAAGCTAAAGCCCTAAGCGGTTAGGCCTAGGGCTTTAGGGTGTTGCAGTGTTGGCTTATGCTTCAGCTATTGTCAAGCTATACAGTAAGTTTGACGCGGCTAGGTCATTAGCTGCCACCTTGTAGCTCAAGCGCTTAACCTTCAGGGGTTCACTACGCTCTACGATCTCGCGCCTTATGGCACGCTTAGCCGCTCGCATAGACTTATCAGCTATCGCTTCAGCTTCCCAAGTGTTGCCAATTCCGCCAGGGTAAGTAATCTGGCAGTGCCAGACTCCAAACCCATCCGCATAAGTGTTTAGCTTGTAATCTTCCATGGTTCTCATTCCCTTCTTATTCACTTCTTTATTGCCTTCTTTGATTCTCCAGCTATAAGGCCGCCAAAGATCAAAGCGCTGAACGCGGTAAGGCCGTAAGTTATCCGCTCCAGTGTCTTCCAGGCTCTCACCCATTCGCTGCCCTGTAAGTGAGCAGGCGCGGCGCTTGCAGGCTTAGGCGCGAATAATTCCTTACGCTGTTGCGCGGTTAGCTTTAAGGCCTGCTCAATAGCTTTAGGATCATCCACCCGCTTAACCTTTTGAGCTGCCATAATTGCGCGTTGCCTTGCAGGGTTCATATTCCATCAACTTCATAGCATGGACAATATCCGCTGCATATTGCGCGGTTCATGCTTATAGCTTCAAGAAGTATCGCAACCTTCTCGCACTCATCCCAAGGCTTTAGCATGGCTTCTAGTTCATCGCGCTTAGCATCATGCACTAGGCACGCCACTTCTTCCAGCATGCGCTTTATTCCGCTCATTAGTTGCCGCCTTCAGGGTAGACATGCCAACTAGCTAATAAGCCGCCTGGCGTGAAGTCAAAGCTAAAGTGATCAGCGAAGTCATAGCGCGCCCATTCCCAACTTCTAAGGCTTATTCTGCCAGTAAAGCCGCTGCCTAAGTTCAGGCCATAGCGCCCTAGCTTAATCAGCATTAGCCATCCGCCTATAAACCCGCGGCGGTTGCTCCCATAATAGACTCCAGGCATAAGGCGCTTGATATGTATCCGCTCCATTAGCTGCCATCCTGAGTGCAGTCATCATAGACTTTAGGGCCATCTTCACAAGTGCAGAATTCATAGAATTCAACTTGTTTAGCATGAGTGAAGTCTGCAAGTTCACCATATGAGAATTCAATTATTCCATCACGAACTAGGCGCTTGTAAGTAATATCCATCCATTCGCTCATTAGCTCATGCAATTCTTCTAGGAATACTTCAGAATCTTGCAAGTAGCTAGCTACTTCCCCAAAGTGCCATTCGGGAATATCCGCATGATCTCCAGTGTAAAATTGCCACACTAGCGGTTCATCATCCTTATATTCTGCAAGTGTCTCGCGTAATTTTCCAGCGGTTGCCATTAGTTTTCACCCGCTTCTTCTTCTTGCTTAGCCTTGTAAGCTGCCATGTGCTTCTCATGTTCAGCTTGTCGCGCATACCATTGCTTATCTAGGTAATCTTCAGCATCCAGTAGCTTAACTAATTCATCCATCGCCGCAATATCCAGGCGTGTTTGAGCATCCAGGCGATCAGTCCACTGTAGCCATTCTTCTATGCGGATCAGTAGCGCCCAAGCGCTTTTAACAGTGATCTCAATAGTTTCATTCTTGTCTTTGTTCATGTTGCTTATTCCCTTCTTAGTTGTTTAGTTAGTTGTTTGCTTCTTCAATAAAGCGCTGCATGGCTTCCCGCTTAGGGTAGCCGTAATAGACCATGGTCTTGTAATAGCCATTCACTAGGGCGCTCACTTCAATAGCGCCATGAATAGTTATTGACACGCTTAAGTCTTGCTTCTTTAGCATCCTTCTATTCCCTTCTTAGTTTTCTAGTTCGATCTCATGGCAATAAGCGCATAAGTTCACGCCTTCATATTCCCTAATGCCTTCAGTAGCCTGGCACTCGCTCCATCCATCGCATGCGGTGAACGCTTCTAGTTCAAAGCTTGCTCCAGTTGGTTCATCATGGCTATAGCGGACAATATGGCACGCGCGGCCCGTTAGCTTCAGCTCTAAGGTAAAGTCTGCATCCAGCGTTAGCTTCTTCAGTGTCTCGCTTGCTATCTTGTCCCCTGATTCTCTAATCAGTGCATAGCCGCTTAGCCGCTGCCATCCCATTGCCACGCCGCGGATAATTACGGCGCTAGGGTGATCATTACGCTCAAGCCATTCTTCTAGTAGCGCGGTTGCATCTTCTTGCATCCATTCGCCGCATCCGTTGCAGTAATCAGGCGATATCTCAGGTATTTCATTGCCTTCTTCATCAGTAAAGCTGCATTCGCAATTAGTTGAGACTAAAGCGCTCCAGTCTTCCAGTAGTTTCATTCTTTTATTCCCTTCTTGTTTTTTAGTTAGTTAATCCAAGCGCCGCCACAAGGGCACGCCTTTACTTCTTCTAGGTTGGTAAAAGTTTCTAAGCGGTCCCAATTTTCATCAATTAGCTCCAGCTCATAATATCCGCGCATGCTCAAGCGGTTGCTACAGTCTTCAGCGCTGCAACTAAAGTTGGCATCCTGGCCGTTCATAATAAAGCCATCCAAGCCTTCAACTAGCTCAAAGACTTGGGGCCTTGTATAGCCGCCGCGAACATCCGCGCCGCCGTGAACTTGAAGAATTAGGTAAGGTCTGCCACCCATTCCAAAGCCAGTGCCTTGCAGTGTTTGATCACCTAGCCAGTTATCGCTCCAGTTATAGGTGTTGAATGTAAAGCGTGAATCACTGTAAAAGTCCCCGCCTTCACCTGGCACGCCTAGCTTGTCAAGCCATAATTCATTGATCTCAAGCCATGATTCATCAGGATAAGCCTTGGCGAATTCATGATAGGCCGCGGTTAGGCCTTGATCATGTTCTAAGTTATTAGCCAATAGCCAGAATGTAGACTTACCAACTTCAGGATATTCGCCGCCTTCAAAATAGGCTTCAGGTTCAGCGCGGAAGTCTTCTAGTGTCTTCATGGCATTGCGCTGCCACCTTCTGCCATCGCTGCCGCCGCTATCCAAGAAGTGAGTGCCCGTGTTTTCAGTGAGCATGTTAAAGATTACTTCTTGAGTGTTGTCTGTTATTGTTTGCATGTTTTTTATTCCCTTCATGTTGTTTAGTTAGTTGTTAAGAATTCAATACCCGCTGCCACGGGTTGCCATAATGCAAGAATTAGGCCGCCGCCTAAGATCAGCGTAAGAATTAGCAGGTTGCGATTCACTGCACGCCAGTAGCGCTCATTCATTAGTTAGCCGCCTCAAAATTCCAGTGAAGCCGATCATGAACAGCAACAGCACCATAAAAGTTGCTGCCTAATAGTTCGCGCATAGTTTCGTTAAAGCGGCTATCACTTGTAGCGGCATAAGTGCCGCCGTTAGTCATGCCTTCTAGCGGTTTCCATTCGCTGCCAATTAGTTCCGCGGGCACTAAGCGACAAGCGCCTGGCGCATGTTGCTCCAGTAAGGCTACAGCGTCGTTAGGTTGCGGTTCAGAGGGTCCAGGAATATTGACAACCGTTATATACTCGCGCCCGTGAAAGATATTTGCACTATCGTTCCAGTCGCTACGGTAGATATCCAAGTGTAAGGCCATCATCGCCCCAATTCATTCATGCGGTCAAGATCACCGGAGAATTCCAGCGCGGCACTTATTGACTTGCTAACTATTGGCACGATCTCGCCATTCTTAAACAAGTCCAGCGCGATCTTGCCAGACTCTAGTTCATTCAAGCCGCCGATAATTCCGCGGTCTTCATGGCTTAGGTAATAGGCATAGTAATCGCGGCCCTCAAGTAGTTCATAACCTTTAGGCGCTTCTAGTGTTTTCATCATTCCCTTCTTCTAAGGCCTTGTCTTTGCCTTGTTCAAATTCTTGCACTTTTTTGCTTTTTTTGCAAGTTTTTTGCTTTTTTTGTTTTTGGGCGTGTCGCGCCTATCCTGCCGCGCCGATCTCAGGCCCTAGGTTGCATGCCTGGCCTAGTCATGGCGGCCTTACTTCTTACTTATGCGCTGCCAGTGTCGGGCCTTGTCGGGTTGCCTTGCAGTCTTCCGCGGCTAGTGTCTGCCAGTGTCTCAAAGATTAGGGCGCGGCCCTTGTCGCGCTCTAGCTCCCGCCGCCCGTGTCTCAGCTCCAGGCGCTCCCGCGGTGATCCTGGCAGTGTCGGGCCGTGCCAGTGTCGGGCCCTCAGTCATTCGAACAAATGTTCTATTAGGGCCATTCGAACAAATTTTCGAAACACTTGTTCGAGTGGCTTTTTGGCCCTGTCTGGCAGAATTTCCAACCGAATCCTGACCGAATATTGACCGAATCTCGAACCGAATCTCAACCGAATCCTGACCGAATCTCGGAATCTGTGTCGCTGACTGTTCAACCGAATCCGAACCGAATCTGGAGTCAGTCAGGATTTTATTTTGTTAGTGGCTTGTTGCCTCGGCGTGCGTTGCAGGATCTGTGAGCTGGAGCTAATGGACTGTTCGGGTCTCCTGGTATCAAGTGGTCAGCTTGGAATGGGTCATCTATTCTCATGCCCTCGTTGCATAGGTGGCAGTAAAGCGCTGAGTCTCGAACCTGCTTGGCACGCTTTCTGTAATCTCCTGCGTACTGACCTGTTTCTCTTTTTCTTTCGGCACGCTTGGCTTCTAGCCTTTGCTCAATCATTGTCTGGTGAATCTCACAGCGGGATGCGCCTTTGGTCAGCCTTCCACAATCTAGGCAAGGTTTTGCGTACATGACGGCCCCCCGTTGTTTTTGTTTTTTCTGGAAACTTTCCCCACAGAAAAGGCCCCCCTTGTTTTACTTGGAGTCTTTACCAGCCCAACCATCCCCTTTGAACTCAATGGCAGGCTTATCGTAAACTCTTGTCATCTCAACAGCACATTTAGCACAGATAGGTTTGTTTTCCTCGGCTGTGATTGACCGAACGATTGTAGTTGTGTCCCCACACTGACATTGGTATTCGTAGGTTGGCATTACTTCCTATTGAATGGTGTGTTGCAGGTTAGGCAGACCGAAGGCAAAGAGCTTTTGGGTCCGATAATCATTTCAAGCATGTGTCCATTAGGACAAATCAAAAGTATCGCTACCATGACTCACTCACTATCTTTTCGTAGATTTCTTGATGCGTAAGCTTTTTGCCTGTTCGATAGCTGATGTCCCACCACTCCATCTCAATAGCAGAAATGACATGAGCAGGCCGAACGCAGTTAGGATTGTCGCAAGTACGAGCGCCAAGAGTGTTTTTTGCGTCTGGTTCGTTCCAGCAGTAGTTTTTACGATTTCTGGTTTCCTCTCTTACCATGATCTACAGCTTATAGACCGTGCCTTGAAAGTGAACCTGTCGCTCTAGTTCAAAGCAAACTATTCCAGTTGCGCTATCAGTTCCAGATTGAAGTCTGAACCAGTCAGACCCGTTGTCCATTGTGCTTGCCTGAATCCAGTAGCGTGATCCGCCATTGTGTGACTGACCGAGTTCCTCTACCCGAAGATGATGGAAATGACCGCTGACAAATGTAGTCCAGGCGGCAATCGGCGCATTGGAGAACCCTTGCTTCTGTAGCCAGCCTTCCATGCCGTTAGGTCGTTTTGCCTGATGTCCATGAGCTAGACCGATGACATGAAACTTGTCATCAAATACATCAAACGCCAGCGATTCATCGTATGGGTCGGGAATTAGGTAAGTGACATTCATACCAAGCTCGGTGCTTAGTCTGCGAAGCTGTTGCAAAATAACGATGCCCCAGTCATCTTGACCAGGCTTGCCAACAGTCTGTCCGTTGAAGCGCCACTGGCAGTGATTGGAAGCAACCGAAGCATAGGTCACTGGTGCGTACTTGTGAGCAAGCTTGACTAAATCCCACAACAAGGCAGCAGCCATGTCTACTTGTTGCATTGGGCTAAGGTCGTTTGAATCTAGCTGAGCGAACTGAGCTGAGTTGGAGACTGACTCAATCATGTCTCCTGCATCAAGGATGATAACTTTTTCGTAGCCACCCTTCTTTAGCTTCTGCTCGATGCGCTCGTAGCTTGCAAAGACTCTGGCGATTAGGTCTTGAGTGTTTCCTCGTGATCCTGTCTTGCCTACCTGAAAGTCGGCTGGAACAATGACAAGGGCTTTGCCTTGCTTTGTTTCTTTTACGGCTGGCAACTTTGTCTTTTTTGCCTGAGCATAAAGTGTCGGTAGGTCAAGCTCTAATTCAGCTTTCATTCTAAAGTTGAACCGCCAAGAAACCAACCAGGCTCCACCCTCGCGCTGTTGCCAGCGTGAAGTTCTAACAGGACCGTAGATCTCTACTCTCTCAGGGTCAAAGCCTTGGTCTATTAGAAACTGGGTGAAGTCTGGCTGGTCTCCTGTGGTCGGTGGAGTGGTGGCAAGTCCGTTCGTGCCATCAAACTCAACCGCAGGCCGCCAATCCCTAGGGGCCGTAATCTTAGGGGTTGGCTCTAAATTCTCAAGCACAGCTACATCTTCCGATTCGGTGTTTGCGAACTGGTTGCTCGCTTATTACTAAGCCTCGTTTGTTTAGTTCTAGTGTCAATGTTGAGTGAGGCCAGTTTGCATCAGCTAATGCAGTTTTTAGTATTTCTTTATCTTTCGCCTCAAGAGACTCAAGCACGCTTCTTACTTTGCACGCTGGAGTCTTGCTCGGTGGCTGTAGTCCTTCAAGCATCGTTCTTCCCTTCGTTTGTAATGCTGTTAGCTAAGCTGTCAAGTTCAGCTTCAAGTTCACGGTATCGCACTTCGGCAGCCTTTCGCATTAGCTGAGACAATTCTAACCGAATCGTGTCGAAATCTTGAGACCAGACCAAGTTCTTGTCATCTAGCAGTTTCAGTGCTTTTTCTAGCTCATCCATGATTTAGCCTGGCTTTGATTAGTCTTCTAATCTTGATCCACGCAGCCATGACTCGGCGGTAGTAGTAGCGGTATTCAAAGACTGTGGTTCTCTTTCTGATTCCTACATGCTTGCCCATTAGGATTCCTCGACAATCTGGACAATCTTTTCCATAGTCTCTGTACCCATGCAGGTACTAAGCACGGCATCGTTGAGCAAGTTGTAGATAATCATTTCCCGCAGATGCTCTGCCATTTCCTTTGAGCCGCGCTCGTAGCCTTTTGCGTAGGCTTTGAGCTTTTGGTCGGTCTCAGTTGGATTGAACAGCCTCATCGTTTTCCCTTCCGTATTTCTTCTGTATGGCAATCAAGCCATCCTCAATCGCCTGAATCTCGTTGGCTAGTGCATCTAGCTCAATGCTGAGAAGGTCAAGCTTTGTTTCTGTCGTAAAGTCCTCATCCATTGTTTTTCTCCCTTATGTCTTGTCTTTGTAGGTATTCAATCTCACTCGCAATGTCTTCTGAAGTGATGTCTACTTGTTCTTCTAAATGGTGCTGGATGTAATCAAGGATTTGTTTACGGGCATAGTCTTTGCCTGCCTCAAACCCGCTTGTGTATTGACTGTCAGTCATTGACCTCGCCCTTTATTTCTTTGATGATGAACTCAAAGGCGTTAGTCCAAGAGTTGCATCCTTCGCACTCACATTTGGTTTCCTGTTCGTGCTGTTGTAGCAAGCCGACTACACGGTTTAGTTCTTCGGTCTTGCCAAAGTGATAGCCGTTCTTGAAAGCCTTGATGGAGCTGTTTACGATGATGTCTTGTAGGTCACTCATAGTTTTCCCTTCGGTCTGCGATCTATGTGATTCAAGTGGTCAAGGATGATGTTGCATGTTGCGATGTCTAGCCATCTGCTGAGCCGAAACGCGTCAATCAGTGATTCAACAGCCATTTGTTCATCGCGCCTGCCCTGGTTGTAGGCAGTCAATTTATCTGCTGGATAAAGAAAGGACAGAATCCGTCTCAATTTGTATCCCCTCAATCAAGTCAGTAATAATCTTGGTGGCCTTAGTCGGAGTCGGATATGCGGCATTTATCAGTCGCAGCACTTCCTCTTTCATTAGGCTTCTGCCGATTGTGATTCCTTCGGCTTGTGCAACCCCGTGGTTGTACTGGTGTGGGTTGTAGTCGCTCGAATCGAACTCAATCTGCATTGGTGAATTTGTTGGCATGTTCCCTCTTTCTTTATGTCAGCTATTTAGCTAATAAACTGAAATTAGCAAAAATTCAAAGAAAAAGCAAGATTTAGGTATTTTTATTCTTCGGCGTGTCGCATAGTTTTTACCGAGATAGTTGCGCCTGGTTCTATGCCTATGGCATACAGCTTGCGAGCGCTTATGCGGACTATGCGGGAGTCATCTGCATAAACGCCAGCTATGGCTAGAGCGTCTCCGACTGCCCTGATTAGTTTGTCAAGTCAAAGGTCAGGGGCTACAGTTGGCAACCCCCGACTCACGGATTTTCCTTTCGGCATGTAGAAATTTACACTCAGCTTTACTGGCTCGTCTAGCGGTTCCCAGCCGTCAGGCAGGTTGTCAATACAGGCACTGACAATAGCTGAGCGCCAAGCCTTGTGTTTTTTAGAATTGACCTGAACGATTCGCCCGTTCATAATGGCGTGTGATCCCTGAGAGGCAGGGTCTCCGACTACGGAGATTGTAAATTCAGTTTCTGACATAAATCATCCAGGCGGCACTGAGGCCAGCCCAGATGTAAAAAACTCCAACAGCGACTCCCGCCACATTCCAGAGTCCTTCTGCTGTCTTAGATAGGTTTAGCAAAAGTAGTCCAGTAGATGACGGGAGAAGCCATTGGATGATTCTCAAAAGGGTGTGTCTCCGTGTGTCGGGGCAAAGCTAGGCTCTGAGGTTGTCACGACTGGATTGTTTATGTCCACCTTGACCTTGCGCTTAGTCTGACCCTCTGATTCCCATTCTGAAATCTCATGGGATACTAAGCCCTTGACCTTTACCTCGTCACCAACGCTTAGCGTGGTTGTTGGCGAAGTTAGCCAAACAGAGTAGTAAGCGTTTATTTCTTTACCCGCTTTGGTTGTGAAAGTCTCGATTACTTCAAGACCCTTGTTCTCCCAGAAAATCCTGCCGATTTTCCCTTTTACTTCGATGATAGCCATCTCAGCCTCTCTTTCTTTCTTCCATTTTAGTCATCCGCTTGGATAACATGCTCAGCATTTACGCAGTCTATGTGACCACACCTGCGTAATCCTGGCAATACTGGGTGTCCTTCGTACATTGGAACTGTTAGCGTCTCACGGTCAAACTCACCCTGCCAAGTGACGCACTTCTGGCTACCGTACTTGATGACCAGAGATTTTCGCATACGGCAGGAGAAGCACCGAAGGTCGGTGCGCTCGCGCTTCTGAGCATTGACAGTCCAAGTTGAACCGCAACGCGAACAGATAGCTTTGTTCTCATCCACCCACCTACTTTACCAAGCCAGCTTGTTGAGCCGCTGTTTTACAACACGGATCACAGAGCAATAGTCCTATGCCGTGCTGACATTTTGGCATCCTTGAACCGAATGTGAAAGGCTTTTGCTTGAACTGCTCAGCTCTGACAGCCTCGGCTTTTGTCCTTTCTTGAATTGACTTTGCCTTGCCTAAGATGTGCTTTGGCTCGATGTACTGAATTGCTGCATCTCGCTGAGCTTCAATGACCGCCTGTTTAGCCACAGGGTAGTCCAAGAAGCCTAGAACTTCGTGCCAAGCCATAATCTTTTCGCCAGAGATTTTGCGCCCGTCTACAAGGCTCAGAAACTCGATTAGTTCTGCTGTCTCAGTCTTTTGCATTTTTTAGAAACTCCCTCATTGCTTTCTTGTTTTCTTCTTCTCGGCTGGCTCGCTTTGGTTTCTTGTTGTTTCGTATCCAGTTGCGCCAGGTGGCTCCCCAGTCCGTCTTGTTGCCTTTGCTCCCGCTGACCGAGTTCCAGTAGTCAATAAACTTGTGTGTCTCAAGTTTCCAATCCACTTCTGGGAAGTGTTCACCCTGCCAATCTAAAAGCTCTTTTGTAGGCCAAAAATCATCTGGAATTTTTGTTGCGTATCTCTTTGGTTCTTTATGGTTAATATTGATGTTTTGCGTGCCAACAGGTGTCACCCCTGATTTACCTGAGCTGTCACCCCTGCTTACCTCACCTGTCACCCCTGGCTGAATTGTGATCCAGTAAAGATTGGTTTTGTATTGACCGTGCATTGGAGCAGACTGAAGGTCCACTTGCAGCTCACCTAGAATCATAAGTTCTTGTAGGTCTCGCTTGACTGAGCGTTCTGATGCGTTAGCGTATCGAGCTAGGGTGCTGATTGAAGGCCAAGCACCCTGGTCTCCAAGGTGATTGGCAATTCCAATTAGGACAAGCTTCGCACGCCCCTTGGCTTTGCTGTGATTTAGAACAGTAGCAACTGCCTCAATGCTCATCTCTCTTTTCCCTCTTTCTAGTCCGCTTCTTTATGCGGGTTTACTTTTTTCTTTCTAAACTCATCGTCTAACAAATACCAGCCGTCTGCCAACCAAACAGGAACCTTCTTTGGGTCTTGTCCCTGTGTCAGCTTCCAACCGAAATCTCTACCCATTTGAGCGAAGGTTGCATTTGACTCTAGCTGTCCGTTTGCTAATGAGCAAATGACAATGATGTTTGATGCAACATCCCGTTCTTTAGATCCGCCCATTCCCCTTCCCAGTCTGTGTTGTGGCACGAGTGTATCGTCATCAGTTCCACAATGACAACAAATTCCTTCATCGCGTCTGATGTATTTTTGAAACTCTTTGCTATTCATCTTCCCAAGGGTCGTATTTCTTTGCGGGTAGGTCTAGTCCTGTGCCAGTGTAATCAGCCGAAAAACCGATAGTCGAGCTAATTTCATAGTCTCGTGTTTCGGATGCAGCTTCCTGACAGTTGTGTTTCCTGCGCCATTCTCTGACTAGGGCTATCGCCTTGGCATCGTCAGTTTTGAACTTTGCCCCACATGAGCAGCTTTCAGCAATCACCTTTCAAGGCTACCAGCTAGGGTGTCCGCCACTGAAGCTCAACATTTTTGGACATTACAGCCATCATTGTTGCCTGGTCTGACAGGGTTTTCATCTTGGTTTTGACTCTATTGAACTCAGCTCTGGCTAGGTCAGCTTGTAGCTTTTGATCTACTGACTGCAACTTAGCCACAGCCTGCCTGTCAGCCACGGTTCCTTGGTTGTTTATGAAAGCTAGTGATACAGCTTTGTCGTAAGCAGCCTCGGCATCAGCCATCTTGCACTCAGCGTCATAGAGGGCGTTACTGCCCTTGTCCATCTCCGCTGTTAGTCTCTGAAGCTCCTGGATGATGTGTCCTGGTGAAATAATCTCCATTTTTTAGCCTCTCTGACTTTTCTCTTTGTAATTGCCACATCTTGTCCACATCGGGGTAGTTGCCCCTAGCCCATTGCTCATTCAGACACTCCTGCACTTCCCGCAGGCTTGCTATCAGGATGTTCATTTCCAGATGATCCATTGGCAATTTCGGCAATCCTATCTAGGGTTTCTTTTGGAGCGTTGGCAGTTTTGGCTTCGCTGTATAACAGTCTAAGACCGTCAAGGTCATCGCCCATTGACTGAGCCATTACGAGCCAATCCTTTAGCTGTGCAACTGATTGCTTAGAGCGCTCTACCTTTGCCATCTCCTCACGGGATGGTCTTTTACCTTTTGGGCTAAACTCTCCACCTAAAGCACTGATAGCTCTACCGAGAGCTGATGTAGCGCAGTTCTCGACATGGCTGATTTTGTTTACAGGTGAAGTGCCGACTCGCTCCTCAGCAAAGTCCACAGTAGTTGGGTGCTTGTCAGCCTTATCGGTCCAAACCGAAGCCCTGATGATGACCTGTGTATCTGACTGACTAACGATGTCCAGCTTGAACCGACCCGCAGGAAACTTTTTCCAAAACAAATCTATGCGTTCTTGTACGGTCTGATATTCATTGAGATTGAAGTGTGCCATTTATTTCCCTATCTTTTCGTGATGTAGGTACGGCAATCCCGCACCCCTAGCTCTGAGGCTGATTCTGTGTTCTCCGTAAATCAAGCCCCTCTTGTTGCCGTTCATAGCAGATAGGACTCTACTCTTTAGCTCGGTAAGTTCCTTCTCAACACGCTCGAACTCATCCAACTTGTTGAAGTAGTGCATACCCAAATCGTCTAGGTCTACTTCGCCATCTGCGATGTTTGGATTTAGTTTCTTTACTGTCTCAAGTGTTGAGTTGGAACCATCCCACTGTGGCGCTCGCATTTGCACAACATGATTGCGGAACCGAATGGCAGCAGCAAACAAAGCGTCAGCTTCAAACTGATCCCATTCGATGTCAAACTCTTGATAACTAGAACCTGCAAGTGCAACAAGCTTTGCTTGTTTCAAACCGAATACTCGCATGTACCAAAGAACTTGTGCGCGGTAGGACTGAGGCACGGCTGTCCAATAGTCGCGTGAAAACTTGACTTCTAGGATTCCGAACTCGCCAGTTGAGTCTGCGTAGATTGCGTCAGGGTTTGCACGCATCCAAGGTTCTTCTTTGTTTGCCCAAGTTCCTGTTGTGTAAAGTTCCAGCTCAGGATGTTCTTCGGCAAAGATTTCTGCGATTGGTGTTTCTAGTTTTGTTCCAAGTCGCATTGACATAGATGGCTCAATGCTGTCTGGAATTTGTTTTGTCTTTTTTGCCCACTTTGTATAGGCGCTTTCCCATTGTGACAAACCTGCGATAGCTGCGATGTCCGAACCACCGATAGCACCAGGTTCGTTTCGTAGCTCGTGCCACTCTGGGGAGCCGTTCTCAAAGTCTCCTAGGAGTACGGCATCCTGTATCTCGTTTATTACGCTTGGTAGCTTTAGTAAGGCCAAGTGTTTCCCTCTCTTTCATTTGGCGTGAATCCCACATCTACTCGGTGTGGGATTTCACATTAGCGGGTTTTTTCTGTAATGTAAACCTATGCTTAGCCACCGACAATTAGAACGCAAATACATCGAACTTCAAGAAGCTATTAGGGATGTACCAGGGGGAGTAGGGTGTGCCGTAGACCCGAATCTTTTTTTTCCAGATGATCTTGTGGGAAGTTCCCATGACCGAAAACTGGTCGCTAATGAGGCTAAGGCGATTTGCTCGGTATGCCCAGTAAAGATTAGATGTCTTGACTACGCTGTGTCAGCGGGTATGCACGGTATCTGGGGTGGAACTACAGATAGCGAGAGAAGAAGAAGTTAGTCCTTCTTGACTTCTTTGCTGCCAATCTTTCCAAAGGTCTTGTTTATTTCTTCTGGGTCAATTTCGCCGTCTGACAGGTAAGCTCTTGAAAGCTCCTGAGCAACATCTATAACTCCAGCAAAAGCAGCCATGGCTACAGCCTGCATAACTTCAAGTCCGATAACCGAACCACCTACAAAGATTCCTGTGACCTTGAGGATGATTACAGCTAGTGTTCTGCGTGCGATGTCTAACCACATAATTAGTCTTTCCTTAGAGGGTAAGTTGCTGCCCAAATAGCAATGGTGATGAGAATAGCCCAACCTACAAAGTCCTTAGCTGTGCCTTCAAGTACGACCCAGGCGATTCCTAAGCCAAGAATTGTCCAAGCTTGATCTAGTTGGTCTTTGATGAACTTCAAGGTTTCCTACCTGCTAATGCGACCTGGGTGACGATAACAGACGCAACAATTACTTGCTGTGCCTGCTCTCGTACTTCTGGAGTTAGGTCCGACCCGATTGAGCGTAGGTTGTCTACAAGTTTACCAACCGCTTCTAACGCTAGTTCGATGCTGATTGGTTCTTCTACCAATTCTGGAGCAGGTTCGGATGGAATTTCAGGCTCTGTAATCGGCGTAGAAGGCTCAGAAGGTTCAGGGGTAGGTGTCGGGCTTTCTACGGGCTTCGGAGTCTCTACGGGCTTCTCAGGACGTTCTGGAATAGGTTCTGGTTCTGGGGTGGGTTCAGGGGTTGGTTCAGGCGTTGGTTCGGGCTGTGGCTCTGGTGCTGGCTCTACGGGAGCCACCGTAGCCACTGGCTCAGGCTCTCTGACAACTTCCTCAGTGCGAGCAACATCTTCTGTGCGTTCGACATCTTCTGTCCTTACTGTTGTGTCCGTTGTTTGATCCACAGGACTAGGTTCAGGCATAGGAGTAGGACTAGGAGTGGGAGTAGGACTGTAACCAGGATGGTAAAGCAAAGAACTATCCAGCTCCCCGCCGTCATTAGAAACAACGCCAACAAAGCTGGTGAGAGGACCAGCATACCCACCTTCGCAAAAGTGCTGAGCAATGTTTCCCTTGTCCAAGAAGTAGTTATTTTCATTGTTCCATCCTGTCTGAAATGTTCTTTGATTGCCAATCGAGTCGGCACAGGTAATTGAGGCCCAAGCTTGTGCAGCGTAGGCGGGGGTAGGCTGCCAGGCCATAAAGAAAAGAAAAAAGCCTACAAACAGTAGTCGTAGGCTTTTGTTCTTAGCTAATCTATTTAGCAAGTTTGGGTTTAACCTTTTCTTCTTTTACCTTCGGCAACTTAGGCTCTGGTTCGTGAACTGGTGCAGGTAGGACTTCACCTGTGTCTGGAGTAGGCAATGGAATAGTCTGAGCAAGCTCCCATTTTTCGATTGTGTTGAAAACAAACTTCATCGGATCTACGAAGCCTGTTCCATCAAGTGTCCAACGGTGAACCTTGCCCTTGCAGATTTCAAAGTGAAGGTGTCTACCTGCTGAGGCTCCTGTGTTTCCCATGATGCCCAACCGAGTTCCAGCCTTGACCTTTTCGCCTTTAGTGACCAGCAAGCTGTTCTCAACCATGTGAGCGTAGCGAGCTACAAACCATTCGCCATTTATCTTGGACCGAATGTCTACATACCAGCCGACACCGCCGAGAGAGCCGTCTGCGTTCTTGAGCTTTGATGTTCCTGCGGCGATGACTGTGCCATCGTGCCAGGCTTCAACCCAGATTTTTGCCTTGGGTCCCCAAATATCATTTCCGTTATGGCTCTTACGGATTTTCTCAATCGGATGAATACGGATTCCGAAAGGACTGGTAATTTTCCAGTCTTTGCCCTTTTTGCCGTCAATCGGCCATTGTGGTTTGGTTTTCATTAGTTTCCAATCATTGTAAAAATCAAGCTAACAAGAGCAACAACGGAAGCCGCTAAACCTGTGTAAGCAATCTTCTCAATCCAAGCCAGCCGAGCAAGGGTTAGCTCTACCTCTCTCAAGCGTGCAGGGACCTCGTCTAGGTGGTCCAGCTTCTCAAGGATCTTGACTAGGGTTTCCCCATGCTCAAGTTGCTTGGCGTAAATTGCTTGCTGGGTGATGCGTACCCCAGTTGTTTCCTCAGCCATTAGTTTTTGAGGGCAGCAATCTCATCATCAGTTAAACCGAGTGCCTTTAGTTTAGCAACAGCGGTTGCCTGTGCTGCCGACTCGGCTGCCTCAGCAGCTAGGCGATCTGCTTCTTGTGCTTCCCAAGCTAGTCTGTCGGCGTCACGCTGAGCGATTTCTTCAGCACTTAGCGGAATGTATTGCGAACTTCCATCAGCGCAGTTTACGACAACTTTAGTCGGTGTATCAGTCATTAGTTTCCTACTTCTTCCCAGCTAGTTATTTCTTCATTCCAGTTATAGATTTTACCGTCTTGCGGGTACGCGACTGGTGGCTGCCATTGACAAGTTTCTTCGTCTAATGTCCAAGACTCGAAAGGCTGAGGTGCGATGAAAGCATCTAATTCTTCATCATAAGTAAAACCAGTATTAGCGTAGTTCTTGCGGAAGTTGGCATTGTATGAAGTTTGAACCCAACGACCACCAAAAGTTTCTACAAACCAGTCGTAGCCTTCGTTCGGATAGTTATTGTTGCCAACAAGTACTCTTTTGACGACATTATTTTCGTCTAGTTCTGCGAAGTGACTCATGCTAGATACCTTACAATAATCAAACCAGAGCCACCAGTAGCAGTATTGTTCGTGCTACCACCACCGCTTCCAGTATTTGCTGGCGGAGTGGCACCAGCACCACCACCACCAGATCCACCGTTTCCTGTGCTAGAACCACCACCACCACCAGCGTATTGATTGCTAACACCAGTTCCAGTTACACCAGCCCAATCAGCTAGAGTTGTGGCTGCTCCACCGTCTCCACCCACTTGAATCGAACCATTGAAGTATCCACCACCACCGCCACCAGCAGAACCACCACCACCACCACCAGCTTGGGCAGCAGTCGTGCCACCACCATTATTTCCTTGACCTACTGTTCCAGCACCACCGCCACCAGCGCCTGAACCACCACCGCCACCACCACCAGATCCACCAGTGCCACCACCACCAGAAGAAGCACCAGCACCACCACCTTTAGCAGTAGTGAGTCCAGTAAAGATCGTGTCGGAACCAGTTCCGCTACTACCAGCACCAATAGCAGCTGTATAGGCTGTGCCAGAAGTAAGGGTTGCCGTCTGAGTTAGTAAACCACCAGCACCACCACCACCGCTATGAAATTGTGTTTTACCACCACCACCACCAATCATCAAGATTTGCGCGCCAGTAAGAGTAGTAGTCGGGGTAAATGTTCCTGAAGCAGTAAAGGTGTGGTAGTAGTAGCCGTCTACTCCGTAAGTAATAGTGCCACCAGTAGCCTTAGCAGCGGGGGTAATAAATCTGTTGATTTTGTAAAGAGAAACGGTGGAACCTGCCGCGAGATTTACCCCAGAAATAATGAATGTCAAGCTTGTAATAGGAGCTGAATTGCTCCATAAGCCTGCGGTTATTGCGTTAAGTGTATTAGTTGTATTGCCCTCAGTACTCGTATCTACAGAGAAAGACTTATTTGTCGAGCCTGTGTAATTAGGTATATAAATAGAAGAATTGCTAAAGGTGTTGGCGGTATTTCCACCTTGCGTTGCTTGGTGATAAATCTCAGTCGGAGCATTAGAGCCTACAGTTGTGCCGAATCCATAAAGCGCGCGAGAAGTAATGCTAGTGCTACTGCCGTTTGGTCTAACTTCACAAGTGGCCCAACCAACGGTTCCAGAAACATCCCTAAGTGAAGTCAAAGCATAAAGATCGGTGCCGTCTTGTGGTATAGAGGTGAACTCAATCGAAGCTTGAGCAGTACTCAGCGTCTTTGTTTCAATAAGAGTCATTGTCATTAGGCGATTACTCCGTAAAGTGAGAAGGTACAGCCAGTATTAAATGTTCCAGAGGTTGAACTAGCTGCAAGTGATACAACAGCAGCAGTAGAAGGCCATCGTAAAGCTCTTGCAGCCACTTCAGCACCGCTCGTGTGGCCCCTAGAAAGAGCCGTTTTATGCTTGTCGGTAGCCGAGTAATCAAAAATTTGCAACTGTGCAAAGACACGCTCTCCAGACTGTCCATAGACAGTGTATAAACCTTCGTGCGTGCCAGAGCTTGAACTAGCACTTGAGCCTGAGCCTGTCATCTGGACTCTGGTATAAACAGTTGAGGTATCTCCATTTAGAGAAGTCAGAACATTTGTTGTTGTTGATACAGTCCCCTCAAATACAAGAATCAAATCTCGGTAAGTAGCAGGGATAGAACCGAATGTGACTGATGAAGTTGTTGAGGCTAGAGTCACATTAGCTAGAGGTGTATAAGTAGGTGTTGGCATTTTTATCCCTTTATTCCGTAAAGTGAGAATCGTGAACCAACAGTAAAGTTGGCAAATAAGTCGAGCAGTTTGATTTCAGTCACGCTGTTAGTCAAAGCCAAGCTACCGCTGGTAAGCCTAATTCTATTAAGGTCAGTTGCGCCAGTCAAAGATCTAAAAGTTTTATTTTTTGTAGTTGAATAAGCATCAAGAAGGTCAATAACCGTAGCACCATAAGCATTGGCAGCTGAAGTAGCTGCTGTAAGCATTCCCACCCGCATAGAAGTTTGCGAAGTGTTAGCGCTAGAAGAAACAGCACTCCCGCTACCTTGAAGTTCGTGCCAAAAATAACCTGAAGTAGTGGCGTTGAATTGAAGTCCGATAGCTGAGTCAGCGTTGCTTGCTCTTGTAGACCTAGCGACTGCTCTAATTTGTAAATGTTTGTAAGTTGAAGCGTAATCGCCTAAGTTGCTAAAAGTCACAAAAGAAGCAGCAGTTCCTAAGGTCGTTGTACTAATTAGTTCATAAGCCCCAGCAACCGCAGCCCCACCAGCCCCAGCAGCACTAAAAATACCTAACGCTGAAAGAGTCATCAGACGGCAGTCGCGTTCCCGATCACCCTGTATGAGTTAGTACCCACACACACTACCGATACTGCGTCATAACGCTGACCAATTCTGTAAGCGGTTCCTGCGGTTCCTCGACCTGCCAAAGTGGTAGCAGTTCCGTCACGCTGGATAGTAACTGTGCCAGCGCCATCCTGAAGAATGTCAATACGCTCGCCAGCCTGGAAAGCTGTGGCAGTTCCAACGGTCACGGTCACTGCTGATCCTGCGGTGAACACTAGAGTCTCATAGCGGTCAGAAGCGGTAACGGTGTAAGTGGTTGCGGTGCTGGAAGCAAAAACAGCCTCGTTAGAGAGGTACAGGTTTACATCAGCAGCAGCTAGGACTTCACCAGCGGTAAAGGTTTTTCTTGGCATTGGGTTCCTTTGTTCTTAGTTTAGTTTACTACTCGTAGGCAAGGCGGTCATTGTCCAGCTCACCAAGCACTAGGTCATCAAGGATGAAGACCGCAAAGTCTAGGCGCTCTAGGCTAAAGCTGATGTTCTTGCTGCCTGGGGACCAGTCGTGGTTTATGCCGATGATTCGGCAGTATTGCTCGATGGCTGGTGGAATGTCGGAAGGCTCAAACCGAACCTGTACGATGTCACCGATTTCTAGGCCCAGCACCTTGTTCTGGTTTATGGTGCTTAGGGTGTCTAGGACTACAGTAACAGTCTCAAAGCGGTACTGAGGCTCTTTATAGCGAGCCAGGAAGAAGTCCGCTAGGAACTGTAGTTGGTCAGGCTCTTGAATAAGTAGCCCTGTTTGAGTCAAGGTTCTAGGACCGTAGACAGCTTGAGAAGTTGCATCTTCGGCAAAAGCCTCTTCAGGGAAAATGTCTGCGTTGTCTAGGATAATTCGGTTGTAAAGGTTCTCTGATCCGTAGACAATGTTTACATCGGCGAACTGAATACCCGTGTAGGCTCCTGCAACTATTTCATCTGAGAACACCAGGTCAGGGGTGTTTGGCACTGAGTTTCTTTCCCTAAAGGTAATCTTTCCGTCTTTGGACAAGAACAAAGTACCGAACTCTGAGTTAGCAACAAGTTGCAAGTAGGTTAGAGCTGCTGTGCCTTCTGCAACATCCGCATCAAGCATTAGCGAGTTTCCTGTGTCAATGTCTCTTAGGTCAGCAGGCCAGTCTACTTCTGGCAGGTTTAGAACAGTATTGATTCTTGCGCCTGATAGCTCTGAGTCAGGAGTAAATGCTTCAAGACCTGCGTTAGTCAAAACCGAAAGAGCGTCAGATACATCAATGCGAACAACAGACTGCACGCCTGGTTCGTACTGAATGTCGAAGTCATCAATAAAGCCAATAAATACAGGAAGTCCGTTGCTGCTTACTCGAACCGAACGCCTAGGCACAAGCTGACCGAAATATGGGCCATTTTCGTATAGCGGGTCAAACTCTCTATCTGAGTTATCTACCGTAATGGAAACTACACCAGCATCAATGCGGTCTAGGGCTTGAGATTTACCACGGCGAACCTGAGCTGCAACTAGACGATCTGTAATGTCAAAGTAGCGCTCGCCACCAAGTGTGTAGTCAGTGTTATCAAGAACACCTCTAATAGCATCATCAAGCTTGAAGCCAAAAGGGTCGCTTTGACCTAGGTTCAGACCAAGCTCTACCTTGACGCTTGGGGCTGGCATTATGCGCCCTGCCAAACAGCACCAGAGGTGCGCTCATAGTCCTTGATTGCATCCACGATTGCTTTACCGATTGTGGCTCCAGAACCTACTCCACCGCTTACATTGATGTTGTAAACATTTTGCTGCGCTTCCCTATTGAACATAGCGTTAGTGCCTGTTGTGGCTATTTCGCCAGCAAGAGAACCAAACTCTCCAAAGCCTGCATTGATGGCCCCTAGAGCGCCTGCTCCCCCCTGAACAAGCCTTGCGGCTAATGTTGCCCCAGCCATAGGACCCATAGAGATAATCTGCTGTAGCAGAGCTGGGTCAAGTCCCATGGTGGCTAGTTGCTTGATGCTGGCTGAGAAAGAGCGAAGCTTGACTAACATCTTTTCCATGTTGCGAAGAATGGAGTTTGTAGAGCTGCCAAGAGCTGTGATGTCAAAGGCTCCAAGTATTGCGTTCTTGATTCCAGCAAATGTGCTTTTGACTGAATCTAGGAAAGAGGTATAGATGCGCTCTCGTTCAGCTAGTGCGGCTGCCTCTGCTGCTGCTGTTTCTGCCTGAACTCGTGCAAATTCGGCAGCCGCCTGAGCCGCAGCTTGAGAAGCTTCTGCTGCCGCCTGAGCCGCAGCTTGCTGACCAGCAGCCGATCCGTTGTAAAGATTAGTAAGCCTTTTGACAGTCTTAGTTTGGTTCTTTTCTAGGCCCTTTAGTGCTTGGTTTGCTGTTTTGATTGGTGTTGAGCTGCTTGTAACCCACTCTGCTACTGCTTGCGACAAACCGCCAGCAATAAGCCTAGTTTCCTTTTTAGCAACTCTGGCATCCTTTTTAGCTTCTGCAATAAGGGCGGGAAGTCCTGTTAGAGATGGCTTAGCGCCACCACCAGTAGTTGTGGCAGTAGTAGTTCCAGTATCAGGAGTAGGTTTTCCATCACCACCAAGCTTTACACCAGCTTGCTCAGCCATTCTACGAAGCTCGTTGGCAGCTTCTCCAGCTGAAATTCTTATGCCAATAACTTGTGCTTTTAGATTGTCTAGTTTGCCTTTGTCTGCATTTGCTACTTCGTCACCCAGGCGCTTTGCCTCAGCAGTTGCTTCTTGGAAAGTAACGCCGACTACACCATACTTCTTGTTTACATAGTCGCTTTCTTTACCAGAATCCTTTAGGGCTGTTTTGAAGCTTGTAACTGATCTACCAGTAGTGTCTACTGTGTATTTTAGATTTTTCATTCCGTCATTTATAAGAATGACTCCAGCAGCAATTAGTGTCAATGCTGTGACAATAGGCTGATTTTTCAAAAGCCATAATGCCGCAGTAACAAGCCCTACAGCAGTTCTAACACCTAACAACAAAGCTGTAAGTTGAAGTAGCACTCCAAAGTTTTCAGCAATTAGTCTGAAAGCTGTGCCAAGTATGTCAGCAAATCCACCTACCGCTGCTCCAGTAGTGGTCGTCTTATCGCCCATGTCCTTGATAAGCTGCGTCAATGTTTCAATAGCTGGTTGGGCATCAGTTACGATTTGAACAAGTCTTGGCGTTAGCTCATCTACCAGTGGCTTTAGAACTTCAACTAAACCACCCATAGCTGGTAGAAGCTCTGTACCGACTTTTGCCTGCATGTTTTCAAAGGCAGCAGTAAGTTTCTTTTGCTCTACATACAAGTTGCCAGACTGAGCAGTAAAAGCGCCTGAGGCATCGGCAGCACGCTGGTAAAGAAGTTCCAACCGAATTGTCTGCTCGGCATTACGGCGCTCAGCTCCAGTCAGATGAGTAAGTTTTCTAGCAGCAAGCTCGGCATTGATTTCGGATTGCTTCATAGCAACACCGAACTTCTCGATTGGGTCATACTCACCGCGGAACAGCGCGGTCATACCCAACAAAGCTTCTTGAACATCGTAGCCATAGGTTGCGGCTAGGTCCACACCAAGTGTTACAAGCTTCTGAGTTTCAGCAGTTACAAACTCCATGCTGAAGCCAGACTGCTTTAGAACAGATCCCAAGAATGTAGATGCTTTAGCGGCATCTTTTTGGCTTAGACCGAGCTGCTCAGCGTTTTTAGTAAACTGAAGAATCTTTGGAGCAAACTCGTCAAAAATAGTTCCAACAGAAAATAGATTTCGCTCTAAGTCACGAGCAGAGTCAATGGAATCTTGTGTAAACCTGATGGCCTTAGTAGCAAGACCAAACGAAGCAAGTGCAGCACCAACTTTTCCAAGAGTAGAACCAAAACCATCAGTAGCTTTACCGAAGCTTCCTAGCTGGCGTGTAGCAGCCGCAAGCCCGTCTCCTTTGAATGTGCTGACGACATTCAGGAACATCTGACTCATTAGTTCTTCCTATCAATCTTTGCTTCAGTAACCTTTATGGCTGCCCTGATAGCTACTTCTGCTTGTCTTTTGGCTTCTGGATACGCTGCGTCAAAACCAGGGTAAACATTTCTGGACTTCTTTCGCTTACTCGGCTTTGAAATAGGACCAAGATTTGTAATCATTTGCTTGACAGCGCTCTCTTTGAGCTGATGGTTACGCATGATTTCTTCGCCACCAAACTCTCTAATCCTATACATGCGTGTATAAGCTCGACCACTGAATTTTTGAGCTACATCAGAAATTGTTGTAGCTGCTGATCTAACTCGTAGCCTGGCAATACCAGTTTGACCACGCTTCGCTTGCTTGAAAGCATCAATAAGTACAGAGTTGAATGGATACCGCTTGGCTCCAGAAACAGGTCCGCCTGTGGAGCCGTAGTCTCTACCCCAACCAGTTCTACCACCATGTCGCATACCGCGCATAGGTCCTGATGATGTCAGGTTTTTTAGTGATTGTTGTACGGATGTTTGCACTGGACCAGCAATTTCTTTGAATCGCTTTTTTAGCGCAAACGATTGTTCTTTGTCCACTTCGTACAGCGCCTTAGCAAATACCTTCCAATCGGAAGCGTAAACCTTTAGAGCGCTTGCACGCCCTGAGTAAAGTTTCAATGCCATTTAGTCCGCCTATCTACCCCAAGTCTACCGAACAAAAAAGAAGCACCCCGAAGGGTGCTTCTTCTCAACGCTTAGGTGCTTGGTGCGTAGCTCGCCATACAAGATAGCGACCAATGGTCCAGAGCATCCGATCATCGAGCTTCATAAGCTCTCTGGGACTGATGCCTGTCTCGACAGCTAATGTGGCTATGTACCAATGAGCTGACGATTCACCAAGCCCAACTATTTTTTTTGTTCAGACGGGCTAACACTTTCTACGGTGTCCACCCACTCCTCAAACGAAAGAGTAGTTGCTTTAGTGCGGGACTCGCTTGCCCAAGCTAGGAAAAGCAAGTGAGTAATCTTGATGTTGTTCTCAAGACTGGCTATTGACATGTCAAACTTAGTTTCAAGCTTTACCATGTCAGACGGATTGCAAATGATTTCTTTTAGCTCATCTGGTGTAGCAGAGTAAGCAACTTGTAGGTTTAGTCTCATTGTTTTATCCTAGCGGATTACGCTGCGGCTGTTGCTCTGGTGACTTCACCAGATACAGGCCATGTAACCGAAAGTGTAGCCAAGTCACCAACTGCACCAGCGAAAGGCTGGTACTGGGTTACTAGAGCTGTGAACTGGTACTCAGGGTTGGTAGCGGTGACTGTGCCAGTAGTAGGCGCAATCTTTACAGCTACAGTTGAACCCAGTAGTGGGAACAATAGAGCGTCTACAGAGCCAGCTCCAAAGTCCTGGTGGAAGTCTAGTGATACAGAAGCGTCTTTTAGGCCACCGATGCGTGATCTGTAAGTGCTTCCGAAAGCTGTTGTCTCAACCTCGTCTGCTGTAATGTCAAGAGTTACAGAAGCGATGTCATCACTGATGACGGTAGTGCCTACTGTAATCTTGTAGTCTTTTGCAAAAAACTTTGCCATTTATTTCTCCTAGTTTGCTATGACTGTGACCGTGAAGTCGGCAGCCAGGTATGTGTTGTCATTTAACTGAATTGAACCAATGGAGTTCAATGAAGTCACTCGACAGTCGTAGGCTGTTCCGCCAAGGCTCTTGTCTAACTCTATCGCACTTTTGATAGAGTTTTGCCCTGTCGAGATGTACATGTCTAGTGTCCTCTGAGCAATACGCTCGGCTGAACGGCCCACAATAACCGTGACAGTAAAGTTGTAGTCCACCATGCCACCTGCGTAAGCCTTGTCATAGCTGACCGAATCCAAAGACACAATAGCGACAGGTGGGTTTGGGTTATCAGGGATTTCTGCCGATGTGCGAAGACCTGGGATGGTCGCAAGGTTAGCGGCAATCCCAGCGCGGATGTCTGAGATAGAGGCCATTAGGCGAAGTTCCTCATAATGCGGTAAGGCATTACTAGCTGCTCAACATCTGGGTCAAGCGCACGACCAACACGGATAGCACCAAGATCACCAAAGCCTGCAACACCAAGAGGTGAGTCAAGGCGCTTGTAAATTCTTGAAGACTGAATCACTGTGGCTTGCTTGATTGCGATTGGAACTGCTGTCCAACCCCACACGCCAGTCACACGAACAAGAGCTTGCTCACCAAGGATGTTGAACAACAAGTCATCAGTCGAAAGGATGCTTGTGTATGGAACATTTAGTCCATCTTGTTTTCCGTTTACTGGGCGTAGCTGGTAATCTGCTGACCCCCAAGTGACATACTCACTACCGATTTCGTCAGTTGTCTTTAGCTCAGAAAGGCTAATCAAATCGTCAATGATTGTTAGGTAAGAATCGGATGCAACAAAGTCTCTGGTTGCCGTTCCTGCGTTATAGAAGTATCTGTAGGTATATCCATCAATCAGGCGAGATGCTGATTCGATAGCCATTTCAAGAAGTGAGTCATCTACCGAATCTGTGATTCTTAGTGCGGCTTTGACATCAGCAAGTGAAGCGTAACCATTTGTTATTGCCATGGGGGTCCTTTGCTAAATCTAGGTCTAGTCTATCGCCTAAACAGCATACGCTCCTTGATGGCTGTAGAGCTGATTCCTTGTGTGTATGGAATGTAGCAAAGCCCAATGCCTCGCTCATCTAGCCAGTCTTGGTCAAAAGCCATTTGCGTATAGTAATCACGCCTAGCCCAGTCTGAACCGATAACTACTAAATCAGGCATGACGCTTTCAATCGCAATACGGCTGTCTGAACCACCAATGTTAGGTACAACCGAATCTACATACCGACAAGCAAGCAAAACATCTCTACGATCTGCGTAGCTGATTACTGGTGGCTTGCCTTTGTATTCCTCTATAAACTCATCGGTGTTTAGTGATACAACTACGCTACCTAGTTCAGAACAGCGTCTTAAAAACTCGACATGTCCTGCATGGAACAAATCAAAGGTTCCGCCTGTATAAACTACTCCCAAGAGTTGCTTCTTCTTACTTTTAGGCTCCATTGGCCCTCTGAATAGTCATTTTCGGCTATTTTTGTGTCTAAAAGGGCCTGATTTGCCCTAAAACTGACCGAATTTTGGCTTTCAAAGCCACTTTTGATAGTCGAACTGTTGTCGTGATGTACTTTGGCTTCAATTCGTTTGATTTCAATGCCTTTTTTGTCAATTCGGCGCTCATAATCGTTGTCATCAAAGTAAAGAGGGTAGAAACGCTCGTCATAAAGCCCTACCTTGTCTACAACGCGCTCTCCAAGCACGATACATGACCAATCTGGCACAATGTCTGGAAAAGAAAGCGCTTTAGGGTCTGCTTCTTCTGCAATCTTGGCTAGTGCGCCTGGTTCAAACCAAGCATCATCATTTACAAGCAACCAGTAAGGCGCAAATGGTGTGGTCTTGACAATTAAGTTCCAAGCACCAACCAAACCGAGTCCATGAGGTACTTGGATGTCCCACTGGTTCTTAGCCATGGCTACTCGTGGTGGCATCCAGTTTTGCGTGCCTGAATTGTCAATGACAACCAAATGTTCAACTGGATAGTCAATAGAAAGCATCAGACGCTCTGCTAAGTCAAAGCGCTTTAGCGTGCAGAAGCCTAAGACTGGAATCACTTGAGCAGCTTCTTTAGGGCTGGTGTCCAATACTTATTCCAAACAACATCGTGGTCGTATTGCTGGGCAAACTCAACAGCTTTATCCGATTTGCCTTTTCCTCTTTCGTAGGCTTCTTCCAATGCCTGCACGATTAGGGGAACCGAAGGTATGGTAAAAAACGAGCTTTGAGAGTTGTCGTACAAAGGCTGACCGCCTACTGTCCATCCATCGCCAACTAACTCAGCCGAAGCAGCAAAGTCAGACACGATAACTGGAACTCCACAGGCTTGAGCCTCTACTGTTGGAATACCGAATCCTTCGCCATAGCTTGTGGCAAGCATTACATCCCACGAACTATAGATTCCTGCTAGGTCTTCTTGGCTAATACCGAATCTGTAGCTGACTGGATCTACAAAGGCCATGTTGTCCTTTGGAATACCTAGAATTTCTCCAAGAGTCATCAGGTTCCAACCGTGACCGCTAACTGGGTCTGTGTGGATGTAAAGAATTGCGTCTGGATGCTTTTTGCAAAAGATGGAGAACGCCATAAGGTTTTCACCAAAAGCTTTGCGGTGAATAATGCCACCAGACTTATTAGCTGCGTTCATGCCAACTACAAAGCGGTCCTTGCCAAAGCCCATGTAATCCTCGATTGACTGACCTGCAATCTTTTCTCTGCGATTGAAAACCTTGGTATCTATAGAGTGCGGAATGTAGATGGAATCTATGCCCTTAGCTTGCAGCTCTTTCTGACCGAATTTTGACATTGCAAGAGGCGTGACATTTTCTTTTGCACTCCACTTGGCTACGCCTGGTGGAACTGGGCTGTGGTCAATCGGGGTCCAAGATGCTACATTCAAGCCATCCCAAGCCTTGCCTTGAAACACCCACACATCGTAAAGCGTAATAAGCAAATCAGGTTGCTTTTTGTTTAGCGCTCGCCAATGCTTGTGGCCCAAGATGGCTGAGTCGTTTGAATAGACATCTGATCCACGGGGATAGACAGGAACATCGCCGTACTCTGTGGCGAACTGAGTCTTTATTCCTTCGTTTCCGTAGTTAGAAATAGCAGCCACATCTGCGCCGTCTCTTTTTAGTCTTTGTATTAGTGCTTCAGCAGCAATGCCGTAGCCCGTAGGTTGTCCAGGTGAATTTGAGAATACGGAAACAGTCCCTTTTATTTTTGACATGTAGGTTGCCTTTCTTTGTCCCCAGCATAGCAAAAGAAAGACCCCAAGCGAACCTACACGCTTGGGGTCTTTCAGCTTTTTAGCTACGGATTAGCTTGCGCCGCCGCGGAACTTTACCAGGTGGCTCGAGTGCGTCAAATTTCCATCAACGCGCATGGTCACACGGAAAGTTGTAACATCCTTGTCAAATGCAAAGTCGGATGACTGTGCAACTTGGATTCCACCAGCAGTACGGATTTTGTACGATGGCAAATGTCCGAAGCCCAGGCTAAATGCATTGACGGCAGTAGCACTCACGGCAGGATTTTCATAAACTGGGTAGCCAAGCATGGTTGCTGGCTGTCCAGGAACGGCAGAGTCGGTCCAGATGTAGTTTCCTGCACCATCCTTTAGCTTACGCATAGCAGCTAGGCCAGACTTTCCAGTGATGAATCCAACACCAGGAAGTAGACGAGCCTGTCCGTCTAGCGCGTAAATTAGGTCAATGATGTTCTCGTATGAAGCAACACCAGATACTCCAGTTCCACCAGTTACAGCAGAAGCAGCAGCAGTCATAACACCAGTAGGCTCAACGGTTCCAGTTCCAGTGGTTAGACCAGTGTTTACTGCGAATCCGATTGAGTTTCCAGCCTGCTCAGCGATAAGTGCTGATAGGTCGAATCCTGCATCGTTTAGTAGTTCGTTTGCCACAGGGACCATGAAGCTATATTTGAAAGCCCCTAGAACAATCGAACTGAATACTGGGTCAGAGTCAGAAATCTGAACACCCTGTCCCTTGATGGTCGCGGTTGAGCGAGCAGTTAGGGTTGGGATGGTTAGTGACTCACCAGTGCTGGTTGAGATAACTTGTCCAAGATCAAGCATTGGTCCAGCAAGTCTTGCAATCTGGAATACCTGGTCGTAGAAGGATTTTGGAACAGTGTTGTCAGAGGAAGTAAGTGTACGCTTCTCAGACTTGAACTCGTGTCCGCCACGGATTTCTCCCATAGCGATTGCGCGGAAAATGTCAGATTCAGACTGACGGCTTTCCTCTGGAGTAGTGTTTAGTGTTGCAGCAGCCTCGTTAGCGCGGTTCTCGCGCTCGGTTAGCTTGCGTGCGGTGTCAATCGCTGCATCGCGCTGATCAATGTCAGCCTCAATACGAGCAATCTTCTCGTTTTCCTCAGATGATAGTCCGCGGTTCTCGGCAGAAGCTAGGTCTAGGAC
>Ga0247723_1000449_pt1 | contig 28511 bp, 17 predicted proteins | sample MSEWelMarce5H_FC_FD_189079 | JGI IMG/M metagenome (GOLD analysis project Ga0247723, IMG submission 189079) | Subsurface sediment microbial communities from gas well in West Virginia, United States - MSEEL Well Study Marcellus 5H_FC | ecosystem: Environmental > Terrestrial > Deep subsurface >... | reverse complement strand
TGGTGAGCTCGTTGGCCTTGGCTGCCGTGGGTTTAAACTGGAAGTCCGAGTTTGAAGACTTGGATTCTTTAGCCTCTTTGTACTTGGATTCTTTCGGCTCCTTGACCTTCTTGACATCCTTTTTGAGTTTCTTGGAACCCTTGGACTCACCGCTACCCTTTTTGCTGCGAGACCCGTGGTCGATCTGGTCTAGCAGGTTGGTGATCTCCTTGCTGGCAGCCTTTCGTTCAGCATCGGTGCTTTCGCGGAAGATCTTGACATACTTCTTAAAGTAGGCCGGGTCTTTTGCCAAACGCATCGCAACGTCCAATCCGCATTTGTTGCATGGATCGTTAGGATCAACGCTCGCGGTTTTCTTAGTACCATATTCGTGGTAAGGCGACGGCTCGTCCAGCGGGCAGCGCAACTCGTACCAGTTAAAGAAGTTTTCGATTTCTTGCTCGTTGTTGATGGCGATAGTTGGATCTTCGTCACTTTTGAGTAGTTCGTCCATCGTGAAATTGCAAACCGTGCATCGCACATCGGTTGAAACCCAACCCAGCCGATCCAGCGGAGTTTCGTCGCGGAGTTGTTTCATCGTCCAGTAGCGCACTTCTCCATGTTTCTTGGCGTCGGATCCACCCGCGCGCGGTTCCGTAGTGGCTTTGGCATCGGGGCCTGACCACGAATATCCAATAAGACCGAAGTTATGCTTGTGCAGCTTACCGGCGCTCTTATCGCGCATACGCGATCCATACTGCACTTTCATGTACTTAACGTAATCTCGGTCAGAAAGTACCGGGTAGCGACCACTTTGCGCTGGCTCACCATCGCGACCAGCCGGCCAAGGTGCGTTAGGACGCGTATAGAACGACTTTAGCCCATAGTACACTTTAGTCATGGCTTCGTTGACGGGCTTTTGGGCCTCTCGCCAAGCATCGCGAGAAGCGTCGGCCGCGTAACTAAGCACGTGCCAAGCGGTGGTGTCGGCCAGTAGCGCTTGCAGTTTAGAATTCTTGGCAGTTATGTCAATCCAGATGTCTGGATTGGTATGGATACCCGACAGCTTCCCAGCGGCTTCTACAAACTTGGCCATCTGTTGATTGAGCTGAGCACGTTTTGCGGCATAGGTAGCCTCCTCGTCCATAACCGTAACACTCATAGCATCAACATCAATGGCTTGATCCTTTGATATTTGCTTAGCGACACGCTTTTGCAGCTTTTGTTTGGCAAGTTTAACTGCCGAAGGTTTGCGGTTGGATTTCTTCGCGTGTTTGACCGAGTTTTCACCTTTGCTTAGTGATTTATCACGATCTTTAACATTGGCGGACTTTGGAATAAGCGAATACGTGGCTTTCGGAACCTTGTATCCGGTGAGGGCAAAGTATTCGGCGACTTCCGTCAAGACCGGATCAAACACTAGCAGATAAGCATCGCTTTGTATGTCCTTACCTAGAACGGCGCCGCGTGTGGTAGTTCTTATGTTTTCATAGGCTTTTACCAGCGCTGAATTAATGAAATCTTGATCCGCCTCGGGAATCTGCGCCAGTACATCACCCATTGAGCTGCGAACTCGGTCGGCCGCGAACTTCATCAAGGTTTCGATCTTAGACGTGACACGGTCCAGATTTCCATTGCCGCGGTCCTGCACGATGTAGGATTCTTTGGGGTGATCGATCGCGATTTGGATAACGCATGCATACGTGTAGATCGCGATAAAGAGTTTAACACGTCCTTGAATCTGATCCTCGGTTAATGTACGCGTTTTGCGCACCTTCTGCTCGATCAAAACAATGAGCGGTAGGAGGCTTTGCGCGATGGAATTGACCATTTGACGCCAGTATTGCTGACTGCGCGGCTGAGTAAACTCCAGTGTTCCGCGCGTTATGCTGAATACGGTGTTGCGAACCTGCTCCTCCAGGGGGTCTACGTTGTTATGCGTAAACACCAAATCGCCCTCAACCGCGACCAGGGAATCCATATCATCGTTAACGCGCATGGCCTCGCCGCAAACACGACAATGTTGCGAGCCGTATGTTTCGCCCTGAGTTTTGGGTTTCGGCTTGGAATGTTTTACGTCAGCACCTTCTTCCGGCGGGATACTATAACGTTCGTAGACGCCCTCGATCTCATCGGCCGGCGCTGGCTTTCCTGAGACTATCTCCTCGTGTTGGATCTGCAACAACTGGACAATATGCGGGCAAACTAGCGGGATATTGTCATGACTACGATACCAATCTAGTTTGGTCCCTTTGTTGGTGGCGCGCTCATTAATAGGCAGGTATTTGCGCATTTGAATCCATGCATTCCAGCGGTCACGAATGGTGTAACCTTTGTATACTTGCTCTCGGAGGAAGACTAGTTCTTTGTTCATCTCATCGGTGCCGCTAACACGTTCCCACTGATCGCGCAGGTCAAGTTCTGCTAGTACGATCTCGTTTTCTTTCTTATTTTTGGACGCAACGTACGACCGCATCGAGATTTTGTAACGATCGAGAACGGCCGGATACCATTTGGGCATGTTTTGCTCGTATTCTAGGCACTTATCATATCCAAACTTCTGAATGAGCACGAAACGATAGCGAGCTTCGTTGTATGAGGCGCGCAATGCGGCGGCCTTGGCTTCGGTGCGAGCCACCAAACGCTTGTATTCATACTGTAGCTTAGCTTCGGCTTCCTTTAGGTATGCTTCGTAACTTTTAAGGACATCAGGACTCAAATCCGCTGTAAGTAGCGCATACAACTTATTGTAATAGGACTCAAGATGTACCTTGCTGATGATGTTATACATCGAGCTAATTTGGAAAAACGTTATGTGGTGAACCAGATTCTCGTTAAGCTTAGCAAGTCGTTCGCGGATTTGGACGCCCAGATCATCTTCCGTAAAGAAAGGATCGATCGGAACATCTGCGCCCGAACCTGGTATGTAGTAGGTAGGTTGCAAAGCTTTAGCGAGCGCAAGGAACGGGTGTGAGTAATCGCTAGGCCTGGTCTCTTTTACTTGTTTAGCAGGCTTGAGGGGCTTGGCGAGTTTAGCAGGTTTGGCGAGTTTAGCAGGTTTAGCAGGTTTAGCAGGTTTAGCGAGTTTGGCAGGTTTGGCGAGTTTAGTAGCCCCGCCTACCTTGTCGGATTGATCAGCTAGGATAACAGATTCTACGCTCTCGACGCTTTTGGCAGCGGCCTCTTCAACCCAACGAGTTGTAAAAGCGGGCCATACAGCAGAGTCCGAGCTGATATATTCCAAGTAATCCAATAGTCTGTTAAGTCCCGGCTTTAGCTCTTCGGCAGTCGTAACGTTAAAACGCCAGAAGTAACGATCGGGGATCCCTTTGACCTCGACAAACCCCAACATTTGCGCCTGTTGACGTAAATCTTGAGACCAACGCATCAGCGAGGCCGAGAAATACTCATCCCACATATAACGCGACGACGCTAGGCCAGCCAACATGTAGCTGTTTGGCCCGGGGTTCATCTCAAGGTCATGCACACCGTTGTCCAACCGTATCGGGAAGTCCAACACTAGACCCTCGACGGTAATATTTTCGTCTTTACCGCTCTGGCCAGGAGTCACTCCGCTGTATAGTGTCTCGGTGTTATCAGCCAAATGCACGGTGAGTGCTTCGATCTTAAGGGCCGCTGCGTCGCTAGGATCATCGCTTTTGGAGTTGGCGGTGTTAGGGGAGTTAGAAGCGTTGGTAGTTTTTTCAGCCTCTCCGAGAATAACGACAGGAGCTACCGAAACACCCGTAACCGGGGTCGGGACAATGGGACGAACAAAACGCCAGCGCAAAATCTCACGTATGAGTATGGCCGGGATGTCTGACCTGGGAGCTTTCGGCATCGGACGTAGCCTTAGCATTGTCTCAAAGGTCGTGATAGGTATTTTGAGTTCGGCCGCTATTTTGCGGTAAACATCAACGGATGGTTTACCCTGCGAGTCGGATGCATTAGTGGGAACTTCCACCACTTGAATCTCCTTAGTTTTGGCAGCCATGGCTAACTGATTAGACGTCAGCCTAGCCTCTAATACCAATCCGACTCATAATTCTTTTTATGAAAAACGTCTCGCTATGACTCTGTACAGTTAAAGTTTACTACATGACTCCAAAAAAGGTTAAAGTTTACTACATGACTCCAAAAAAGGTTAAAGTTTACTACATGACTCCAAAAAAGTTAAAGTTTACTACATGACTCCAAAAAAAGTTAAAGTTTACTACATGACTCCAAAAAAAGTTAAAGTTTACTACATGACTCCAAAAAAGTTAAAGTTTACTACATGACTCCAAAAAAAGTTAAAGTTTCTCCCGGACCAGTCCACGAAATCTTATGATGAATAAATTTGAAGACAGCAAAAGCATTTAGATTACTAACCGATAATCACATAAGGTCGTGTGTTTTACCGCTTTTGGTTGTTGCTTACAAAAAATATGCAGCGCGTAACTCAACACACCAAGGAGCTTATGCTCTCCGAGTTCATAGCGGCTTTCAACAACCGTCTTAATGGGTTTAAGAGCCTTAACAGCGGTACTATCAACGAGATTTTTACGATACTGCACAGCATGCTGGATCCGTATATGATCAAATTCTCTCATGATGCCCGAGGCGTGCTTGAAAGTATTCGGGCGTTGCAAGAACTGCATCCTACTGCTAACATTCCAGGACGTATGCGTATTGTGCTTAAGACTCGACGTAATCACGCCGATTTCCGCCACGAACTAGTGCGCGTTTGTAACGGTTTAGTAATCGTCATCGAAGAAACCGAAACTTGCTTAAAGTGTCGCACGCTTGCTATCCCGGTTAAGGAAGTTAACCAGTCTCTACAGAATCCCTCAATCGAGCACTACCTTAAGCTGGGCAAGTACGATATTTATCCCATCAAAGACGGTACTGTTCTCAATCTCTACTACGATAACGCTCATGCTTGGGAGGAAAACAATGAAGTGCGCTACGGGCGCTGGTACTATGGTTCTCGCAATGCCTTTAACGTAGAGGGTATTTCCTGGCGTGGCCATCAGTATCGCACAGTTATTGACCAGCTTATTGCATGCTACCCGAACTTTGATCTTAAGAAGTTGGACACCAAGTGTACTTATACCATCGGTATTCGTCATCCTGCATTCCATCCATTCAATCAGCCTGCCGAGTGGACGGAAACTTCAACCTTTGACGATGGGAAAAACTGGCACAAGGAAATGTGGCTGATCGACGTGACCCATTACGCTGAAGACGGCACCGTAACAGCGCGGGATGACACTTACAAGCTTCCCGATATAGGTATTCCTATCCAACGCCCCGTTACGCTTGAGCTCAATATGAACATGATTCGTCGCTATTGTGCGATTAGTTTGGACGTCTTTCTGGGCACCAATGCATCAAATCGACGCGCCACTGACTCACCTCCCGAACCTAACGATCTTCCCCCGGAATGCGAGCTTTTCGCGGCGCAATCCAAAACTCCCAAGCCGATCTTCCTGGGGTACATTCTACGACTCAAACCGAGTGCACTGGCCGAGGAGTCGAATTGTGTTTCGCAGGACATCATCATCGAGAGTCGCTTCTGGACCGAGATTCGCAACATGATTTACGAATCCCCATCTACCACCGCGCGCGATAAGAGCAACAAAGCTGTGCATTTCCGCGATGTACGCTACATGGTACTGCACAACTATATGAATCGCACCCGACTTCCGTACTTCTTGCGCATTTTGCCCCAGTATGGCGCGCTGTATACGCGTCAGGATCGCATGGTTACGTGTATTCTGGATATGATCTACGAGCTCCTGAGCGGCGCTGCGCCTCCTAAGAACGAGAGCGACGAGGTCAAAACGTGGCGCACTTCATATGCATCACTAGCAGATCAGCTCGCACCTATCATTCGCAAAGAATATGATGTACGTCGAGGCACCAAAATTGACAAAAAAGTAGTAGCAACCGACAAAGCCATGATCCGCGATCTACTTGTGCATCTCAAGTACCTCGATGTTTTCTACGAAGGTATGTACCCGTGATAGGATTAAAAAATTAAACTAAGCAGACCTGGCTTAGTATTTTTTATATTTTTAGGGTTTTGGTTGGTTTTGATGAGTTTTGGCGAGTTTTGGTGGGTTTTATCTACGCGTCGACACGGCATCTACTGGCGCATCTTTATACTTCCCGGAGCCGACCCTATTTTTTAGTTCCCAAAGGACAGTTGTCAGTTTCATGCCAAGCCCAAGCTTAGTATTTTTTAGTTTTCGTTTTTTCGCGACATTGATATTACGTTCGTTGGGATAGTGCTTTGACACTACTTTAAAAAAACAAAGATGAGCGTTGCGGATGCTAAGGCTATGCGTTTCTATACCACCCGTTCGGCCGGACAACTCTATACGGGACCTATGTCGCGCGGCGATAGTAAGCCTACCGTGATGGAAATTACAGCGCGCGAGATGGTTTTTGCTGATAGTGATTCGGCGCTTAGATTTATGGACGCGGTCGGCAGCAAGCAGCGCAGCCGTAACACCGCATGTGGCAGCCGAAAGCTTAAGCAGATGGCCGCTGCTGATAACGACTAATTTTACACGTTCGATCCAAGGTTATAAATCTTCGGCGGTTAACGGCCTGGTTATTCTCTTTTTTCCATCGTAAACTACAGAGACACGCCACACCAACGCAGCCTCCGCCCCTCAACAAAAAACAAACACTCACTCATAAAGCTATAAATCTTCGGCGGTTACGTTAACAACTGGCTTGGACCCCTTATTCTGATTTTTTCCGCGATACGTCCTAGACTTTGGCGAGGCTTTTCGTCTCGGTGAACGACTGGGTGACTTATAACGCTTCGGGGATTTAGGTGTTGGTGCACGCGCCGGAGGTGCCAACGGAGTTGTCGGTTCGCCCGGTTTGGTTACTGGTTCACCCGGTTGCAGTCGCGGCCCGCGTAAAGATCGCTTGTACTCAATATAATCAATGAATTCTTGCCCGAACTTCTGTGTAAGATACTCCATCATATCCGTTACGTCATCGGCGGTTACGTCAACACATTTAGCAAGCACCACCGTATCCATTCGGACACGTTTCCACAGTCGCTGCACATTCGTGTACAACATAGGGTATCGAAACGTTTTGGGAAATCCAGAGACAATTTCCACAATCCATAGAGGCGCAAGCTTATTCTTGGTAACTTTGTTGGCACGTATCACAGCGTCGCAAACCACTTTTCCGTTTCGGTTAATGTAAGTGATAACGTCGCCGTCTTGCATAAGATGGTAGTCATTAGGGTGCACTAACACGAAGTTGCGTAGGCGCTCCTTGAGTTCAGGTTCACTTATGTCAGTACCAACCAGGGGCGGATTCTTCTCAAGGACTTCCGTGCTGATTTGTGTGGAATCCTGCTGAACGGGTTGCGAAACCTGAGAGTCGTCACCGAACGTGCAGCTTTGTAGCTTTGTAGCCTTGGGTGTTTTGGGTGTTTTAGGAGTTCTAGGAGTTTTCGGTGTTTTTGGCGTTGCCGCAATGCCAGCCTTGGTTGCTTTAGCGGTAGTTTGAGCCACCTGCGCTTCCAACCGTCCTATTAGCGTGCTCTTGCTTTTGATTACTGGAGTCACCACAGTGTTCGAAATTTTAGTAGCATTGGACGTTCTGGGAGTTGTCGGCGGCGTGTTTGATGGTGTTTTAGGCGGCGTTTTGGGCAAGATTTTCGCCGCGACGAGCGACGCTTCCAAAGCTTCTAGACTGCCCGAATGAATTGATGCCAGATCTAGCTCGGGTAGCGCGGGCTTGCCAACCTTAGAATGCTGCGAGAGTTTAGGTGTGACGACCGTGGACGTCGGCTTCTTGGATTCTTCCTTGAGTTCGTTAGTTTTGGATTCTTCTTTGAGCCCGCTAGATTTGAATGCCTCAGCAGCTGGCTGTTTTTCTGTTGTGATCTTGGTCAGGAACTCGGGCGGTGTGGGATGCGGAGTCATATTTTGCGAAGATTTAGAATCTGTTACCAGTTTGGTCAGGAACTCAGGCGGCGCGGGATGCGGAGTCATGTTTTGCGAAGATTTGGCATCGCCTAGGACTTCCGGCTCGGGTTGGCGAATCACTAGATGCTGACTGCGCCGCGTGAATGGCGAGCTTTGCACGGTTTTAATGGGCGGAACAATGATGGGGCCTGACGGAGGAGTGACAACTTCGGACTTGGCATGCTTCTTTGGTGCTTGAGTAGTTTCGTTCGGTTGGTTTTCAGGCTCGGTGGAAAGACGACGCTCCTTGCTTTGCCGATTTTTGTCAACTTTTTGAGTTTCGTTTGGTTGGTTTTCCGGCTCGGCGGAAAGACGACGCTCCTTGCTTTGCCGATTTTTGTCAACTTTTTGAGTTTTAAGATCACGCTCAGTCTTGACTTTTTCCAGCTCTTCGGTAACTAGACGTCTGAATTCGTCGGGTGCGGGAGTTGCCGCTAAACGTGTCGACGATAGCCGCGGGGTGACATGATCTGACCGCGGGGTATGTGGATTGCTGGCATGGCCGGACCTAATGTCATGTAGTATGCTACCAATATCAAGACTGGGTAGCTTGGACATGGATTGTGAACGACTCAAACGGGGCGTTGCTAGGGGTGTTGTGCCAGGTGTCAGATGCGGCGACGGTAGCCCTGATAGTGAGAACCCCGGCGAAGCTGACCTAGACATCGGCCCGAGTTGATCCGGCGAAGAACTGGCGCGAGTTTGAGTCAAACCAAGTTTAGGTACAACGGTAGGTGTTTGGGCGACGACTGTCTGGTTTCTAGCGGGTGATGGCGTGGTTGTGAGTCGCGCTGATGCCAAAGTAGGAGTTACGGCTGGCATTTGCACATATATAGGCGCACGTACCATAGGAGTGCTGCTTAGCTTCGGTGCGACGACCGGAGTGCTAACCCTGACATCGGCAGTTCTTCCCGGAGAAAGTGTGGTGAGCTGGCGCCCTCGTCGAATATTAGGCTGCATGGCTTGCAAAGAATCCGTATAAAGCTCCGTAAAACTCTGCAAATAGCAATACTCCGTTAATACTAGACTCAGCCAAATAGCAATACTCAGTCGATACTAAACTCAGACAAATAGCAAAAAAGAAGCATGGTTATTTTTTGTCAAATTCATCACGCATCAACGATCAATAGTCACTGGCATCGCCCCCTAAGGTAGTGGTACTAGTGCCAGACTTATCGTCGTAGAGCGGCATGAATGAGATTGTTTTTTGTACAGGCTTGTAGCGAAGACTAACAAGCTGGAGATTTTTGTTAAAATGGAATACATTGAGCAGCTGAGATATGGGTTCGGTGACTAAGGAGAATCGTGAGATGTAGTTTGTTACGCATGTTGAAACACGGTTAACAGGGACTAATCTACGAAATCCGAAGAACACCGTTGCCATATCCTCGCTTGCTCAATCAGCTTGCTAGTCCTTAGACCAAGCCGATGTGAAAGTATTAGCATGCGTTGATCTGTTCAATTTTCTGACCGAGTAACGTCGTGCCTGGTAGCACAAAAAAATATAAATCACGAGCCGGGAAACTTACCAAACAACTTCGTTGCCGGTAGGCTGGCCCTCCTTGTCATCATAAGCAATAACAACTTGCTTAATCGATGGATCTGCTTTCGAAGCATAACTGGTAACGGTTACCTCGACACGGGGCTCGGAGACGTTAATGTTAGTGGTAGTAGAGCTCATGCTGGCGAATTTCAGGAACCCTTATGATTACCACTTAGAAATCAATTTTTGCACATGTATGACAATGTCGTCCGCAAAGGAGAAGGCTATACAAGAAAAGTACTACAAATGGTACGAGTCCGAGTATGCAAAGTGTATAGGTCTCGATACTCTTGCTGAACGGCATCCCGACCTTAAACTCAAAGATGCGGTGGCTGGTTTTGAGTACGGCTACAGTTCTATCTGGCGACATGAATGCCTAGCTAACATGAAATACTTTGCAGGAGTTCGCAAGGTTGAGTACATCCCTACGGTCTTTTCGATTATACGTAAGGGTGCCAAAGCTACATATCGTTCGATATATGCGTTTGTGTACAGTTACCTTTCAACTGATGGATCTACCATTAAGCATGAGTATATCGCATGTTGCCCAACTTTTAAGTCAATGGACGGTGAGTATCGGCATCGCTTTATCACTATGACTCAGTTTGAAGCCACATACGCACTAGACACCGAAATGATGACCCAGCTAGAAAACCATGCGCAGAAACAGCTAAAGTCTGGCGATATTAGCTTTGCTCTCGAAACGCGCGCGCATGATAACATCGAACTAGCTAAAAAAGTAGAAAAAGCCCTGGATAAGCTACGACTTCCGCTACGTATATATGCAGCAGCCTGGTTAGTCGACTTCTCACGTTATGTAGACGGAAAGCTAGAGAACCATCTTGCCGATGGGTACATCCCGGCCATGTTCAGCAAAGAAGACAACATAATCTATGATAAATTAGCTGCTAAGATTGCTAAGTTTCCACGAATCCACTTTGTTCGCTACCAAAAGTCAGCCGGGCAGAGTGTGACTGTATTGGAGTTGGGTCAAAAGCTTATTTCTTTGACTGTCCGCGAAGTGGAGGAGTGTTCAAATATCCAATATGGACCGTGGCGCGAAGCTTATATTGCCAGCTTAGTAGGGGACTTAGTAATCAATGGGATTGGCCCGATGTTCCCTATCATGAATGATTGGTTCTTTCTGCTAAAATCCTCCACGAGCTTCTATGACAACTCAGTGAATCATGTGCGTGCCAAATTTTCCAACGAGGCTTCGGAAATGATCAAGCAGCTTGAAGAGGTCCGGCAAAAAACTTATGTAGTGGATCCCGTGCAAAAACGCGAGCTGTACTTCTCCTACAACATGGAAGGAATGTCAGAAGCTATTGAAATTCCGGTTGAGTTCGCTGAAGCGCAGATCATACGCAGTCCTATCGGAATGGTAACTCTAACCGAGCATGTTGGGCGCACTCTCGGTGATCTGTTGGTCTTGATGAAAGATAATCGCTATGCCGGTCTCCACGGGCCTATGTTTAAAGACTTTGCTACATTGTCTAAGTATGTTTACGAATTTATTTACGGACTTTGGTGCTTAAACTTACACTACGGATGTATACACACGGATCTACACCTCAATAATGGTACCACCTTTGTTAAAAGACCGACGTATAACGCAGCAACCGGTAAGTACGACGTTACTAACTCACACTGTATCTACGAAGTCAACGGCAAGTTATACCTTTTCCCACATTTCGGTGCTATCGCAGCCATCATAGACTACAGTCGCGCGTTGCTATCTCGCAAGCATATCAAAGAAAACTTTGAGCCGTCGCAAGTAGCAGAGATTGTCGGTGACCAAAAGTCACGTATACTTCGCGCTTACGAGCAAAACCTGCCAGACTTCTACGCAACACATAAAATCGAGATCGAGCAAGCGCTAATTATGAACTACGATGCCGTGCACCGACTTTTTGAAGCAATCGACGCTTACAAAATTAGTCAGGGTTGGCTACACCTAGTAGATCAGCTCCTTAACAATCCGGAGCAGCTTAAAGCCATGGGAGACGCCAAGATGCTAAAAGAACAAGCCATGCCGATGCTAAAACGCATCCAATCCCAAGCTACGGTGTTTCTGACAGTGCATATGCAAAAAGTTTTCCAGGCCCCGAGCAAAGCCGACGCCGAACAAATACCGCGTCCCAACCTCGTTATCTTGGAAGAAGTGTTTTCGGAGTTTGTCCTAGATAACACCTCTATCAAAGGCGTCACACTGATCGACTATCACCGCGCAGCAAACGAGTTACGCTACAACGTCCGGGAGTACGAGAAGTTCCCGCCCACCGTGAAGCTTGACTATGTTAAACAGCACAAGGTCCCGGGTGAAATGGAAGCAGTTGAGCGGTTCCGTTCATACGAAGATTATCTCAAAGAACCCGTTGATGAAAAGGTGGAAGCCGTAGTTCAAGAAGTCAAAGATAGCAAGGCCGAGCGACGTGGTTGGCCAGAAGATCTGCGACCCGACACTACCATTAACGTCAAAGAAGCCAAAAAAGAACAAGCCGCAGCTCTCCTGGCGAGCGCCAACACCAACTACTACGATTCGTAAGACATTGGCCTCGCCGGCCGGGCGCTGACATTATTTATTGTTTTTGCGGAATATCTGGCCGGAGTCGGGCGGCATGACGACGGTCGTGTGGGTATTTATTTTTTTGTCGGCGAAGGGGCCCCTCCGATCCCAAAAATAACAACGCAGACCCGTCGCGGGACCCTGTTAGTCCTCTACATCGCTGTAGCAATTCTTACATATCTCGAATGCGTCCTCGTGATCAAATAACAGCAACGTTGAAAGTCTTGGCGGTTGACGTCTAATAGTAGCAAAGCCCACCGTACGAGATAACCCAGCCGGTGCATAGCCCGTGACATAGTCTAAGATCGACCGGATATACTTCCGAAACTCACGATCGGATCTAGCGAGAAACAACAAGTTGACAAACCTATTTGTTTCTAAAAGTGCCCGTACCGACTCCCGGTTAAAGTTAAATTCAATGATCTGTACTTTACTGACTTCGAGCCGTCCCTCGAGCCAAAAGCCGAGGCCTGGAACGTCATAGGCGCGTGTATTACCTTCCGGTTCGGTCATGATTCTTATAGACCACGCAAAATCACTTTTTATCTCTTATCATTGCGAAAAAAATGTGCCGGCCATAGCTACTTTTAGTTACCCCAGCGACGACCGCAGAGACAGACGTACACGGCTTTCTTCTGATCTCCCAGCTGTTGCATGCGAACAACCGTGCGACCGCAAGCTTGGCAACCATTCGGCACTTCGATACCAATGTTCACGGCGTCGTACGATGTGTTCTTCAAAGAGTTAACGTACTTTAGGTAAAGTCGACGCTCGCCGGTTTCCTCACTGGCTAGCAATGTATTTTCAGGTAGCGCTGGATACGTCGCACCAGTAGCATCATTACGAAACATCAGCTGAGCTCCCGAAGGCAACGCGCGTAGCAGACCGAGCCCATCTTCGTCAAATACGTGTGCCATAGTGCTAGTAGTTACTACCCGATACTTTATTTCAACTTTTAACTTTTTTTGGAGTTACGAACTCGTCTACCGAGCTTTAACTCTTGCTCTTGTAAGCTCCAAATGAGTTTTCTGGCTACGTGTTGCTAAAAAAATATAGCAAAGTCTCGAACCTCTACAAGCCCCAAAACCCATAACTTCCTCAAGCCCCGAAACTCTTCACGCTTGAGTGTCTTTCTTGGCCTTTTCAGACTTCTTCTTGAGCTCGATCGCCGCCTTGATCGGTGCCGCTGCCGGATGCCGCTCCATGTGCGTGATTTTTTGCAGCGATGCGATAAAGTGTCTGGACTGTGCCGGGTGTGACATCTCGCATACATTCCAATCCTCCACTACGTTAAGTCCTTCCTTTTGCTGAATAATACGCCGTAGTACCAGCGGGTTTTGCCCCTCAAAGAACTCCTTGCGAGCCATATCAATCGCGTTAGTTAACCCGTCGGTATTCACGAAGGCCGGCATGCCGTTTTCGATCTGGGAGATTCGTATACCTATGGCTTCGGTCATCTCAGGCAGCTGGATAATTTCGCTAGTAATACGCTCCTCCGGTGCAACGATCTCGACGTAACGATGATTGCTGTCGGCCTTATCGGAGTTAAGCAGCGAGAAATCGTAAGAGGTGGGTAGGTTGGGTTTCTCAAGCTCGTCACCCTCTACTTCGATAGGCACAGCATCCTCATCGAGTTCTTCCATTTCCTCCTCTTCCTCTTCATCCTCTTCCTCGTCTTCGGAAGCACTGTCTTCGACGTCTTCTAAATCCACCTCACCGTTGGGACCCATAACCGCTCCATCATCGTCGTCGCCGTCATAGTAATCACCCATTTTTTGACTCGATGGGTGCGGCGTTTCTCTCAACTGGCTGATTATATCTCCAAATCAAATTTACTACGGTAAGACATTTACAGGATTCGCGTTGATATTCAATGATCAGCATGGCGGCCATTTTATTGAGGCTGCTGGGTTTCCTAATTATGGGGCGAGCTCGTAAAAATGCACTGATTGCATGGTTTTGGACATGGGTGATAAATCACTTACCCGAGCCAGGACAGCGCGCCCTTATAAGTGACATCCCCAAGTTTGATACATTTGTCGTCAACCTCGACGAAAAACCAGTAGCTTGCACCCTATGTTATACGAAGATTTACTCTCGCGGCGAACTGGTCGGCAGCGGCATAAACGAGAACCCTCGACTGTCGGTAGCTTTACACTTTGCTCAATGTACCGCGTCGACCCTGTACGATCAAGTATTGCGGCATATTAAAGTGACTGCGGCTCCAGACATGATGGAGCTGTGGATATTTGGCGAAAAATTACATTCAAGTGGACACGTACTAAAACTCCGCAGAGCTGGTAATGGATTTGAATACAATGTGACTATCAACCGAAAAACAAACGATGCTTATTCTTTAGCGTATAAGCCGGCGCTGTTTGACCAGATCGATCTGGCACCGTTCATCGAGCAAGAACAATCAGCGGAACCGCCGGCCGCGACAACCCTCGCCGAACTCGAAGCATTGATGAACTCGTAGACACTAGCGTGAACTTTTTTACGTTTGTGTAGGTTTTAGGGTTAGATATGTGCCGGCGCCTGTTTTGATAGGTTTTATCTCCGTGCCGAAACGACATCTACGGGCGCATGGGCATCGCTGTGATTTACCGATTTTTCGGCACCAACTCTCTGTAAATCACAGCGATGTATCAGCGCAGAATCTTAACATCCGGAACAACCCAACCGTGATCTTTCACAAAGTGTGTCTACTCCAACAAAAAAGTTTAAGCCTACATCGCGCCTCTATGGCCTTTCGCAAAATGCGCATCAACCCCAACTCCAGATGGTGAAATAGCATCTAGAAATAAACTTCGCCGGACTTTACCCACTAGGATAGGAAGTGGCCTAGAAAGTTGATCTACTTTAATACATTATTCTTAGTATTAAATTGGAAAGACGCCAAATGGCCGATGTTGGTGTAAGCTACACTACTTTGGTACTGACGCAGACTACTGTTCAGGTCCTAGATAGTTTCATAAAGCCCTTTGAAGTGCCTAAGCAGAGTAAATTCAGTAACTTTATTAACCAATCGGGTTCAGTATATCATGTGCCTACGCGCACTACCGAGAATCCGGATCAGGATTTTGGTATTGATCACCACACTTTCGCACGACCTATCGATCAGTTCTTCTATCAGATGGAAGAATGCCGTCGCCGAGGTATACTACTTAACTTCTGCGAGCATCAGTGGTGCTATGAGCCCGTACGTATTATACGGCCTGAAGCCGCGAATCCTCTTATTAAGCTGGCCGAGGCTGCGCATAAAACCGAGCTCGTAAAGCCAGCCAAATCTCCTAAGTCTTCTAAAGCGAATACTTTCGCCGACGATGAAGATGAGCTAGGCGAAGCCGAACTTACTGACGATGACGACGAAACCGCCAGCCGGGTCACGCGCGACACTGGCATTTCCGACACTGGCTTACGCGTCGTCCCGCTCACCAAAGAGGAGCTATTGCAGGTTTATACTCCTGATCAGATGAAATCGTTCCAGCAATGCGACCACGCCGGCATTTGGTTGGACTTTGATATCCTGCAAAAAGACTCTGTCCGTAAGTTAGGAGATGAGTCTTATACTCACATTATCCAGGGCGTCTGCCGTATTCTACGCGATTCGCTAGATTTTGAAGGATGCCGCAACGCTTCGGGTGTTGTTGAACGTGCGCGAGGTGGTGGCGTTGAGTGCAAAATTCACGTCGTACTGCTTCGCAAGAAGGACATTCGCCCCGAGAATCATCACAAATACGGCAGTTGCTACAAAGACAGCTTCCACATTCGTATTCCGACTATCAAGGTCACGCGTGGCTACAAAAGCTATCTGCGCAAGCAAGTTCGCGATTGTCAGGAGATCCAGCAAGCCTTCCGCGACATCAGCTTGGTAAACACCCTCGATGAGATTGTCGATTCGGGTGTTGTACATGGCTCGCCCATGTTACTAGGTTGTGCCAAGCGCGGCGGTCGCGAGGCTCATGCTATTTATAAGCTATACACGGCCACTATTCGCTCCACTGATGCCATCACCATGATCACACCATCGCGCGAGTTTGATCCCATTGAAATTCCTGATGGTAACGGCACTCCCGTGGTCAAGAAGACGCGCAAAGCCGCCGCGCAAACCGTGCTTCCCAAGTATAAGTGGAACTTGGTGTACGAGACCTCGCTCCTCTATGAAAACCCTGAGGGACTTATCAAAAAGCGTAACTTCGAGCCCAAAGCCGAGCTGCTGCTTGAAATCAAAAGCTTGGACGAGCGTATCGCCCCGGGAATTACAGCTTCCGCGGACATTGACATGGTCGACCATGCTGTCAAGGATCTTTGCCGATCCAACCACGAAGCTAAGTTTCTCATGCAATGTTTGGACATCTTAGATCCTAAGCGCGCTGAAAACTATCAAAGTTGGATGCGTATTATTCTCACGCTCGCCAAGGAAAACCCCGAATACAAACCCCTAGCTATCCGCTTTAGTCAGCGCTGTCCTAAGCAATGGGCCAACAACGGCAGCGTTGCTCTAGAAAAGCTGTGGAACTACGGACTAAACAATCCTGACAAAGCTCACCATGACGAGCTCGATGGCGAGGAAGCTCTCAAGGGCCGTAATGTGCGCGCTATTTACAACATGGCCGCCACTGACAATCCTGAAGCATATCGCAAGTATCGTAGTGACAGCGCGTTCGGCGAGTTTTTCACCAAAGCTAACGAATTCGAAGGTAAGCTCAATGAAACCCACATGGGCGACATTCTGGAGAAGATCTTCGGCAACAAGTTTGTTACTGACAAGATGATCATAGGCACCAAAGGTTCGCGTGTTTGGTATAGTTTCGTTACGCCGGATCGCAAAGTCCAATCACATAAGTCCATGTACAAATGGCGCTTTGAGGCCGACTGTCCTGATACTTTCGATGATTGTCTCTCGCGCACCTTCCCAGAATATATTAGCATGATGATCACCCAGTTTAAGACTGCTCAATCTAAAGTCGAAGATAACGAAGACATGTTAACGCACTATCAAAACACCATCAAAAACCTGGAGCATATGCGCTACTCGCTGGGCAACCAGGCTACCATCGATAAGTATATCAAGCGCGCTTCACGTATCTTTAGACGTGACGACTTCATAGAGACTCTCGACACCGCCGAGCATGTTCTTGGCACCATGAATGGAGTTTTGGTACTCTCGCCGCATACTGAGCTAGTCCAAGCCTACAATGACTACAATATCACACGTTCGGTTACCGTTGATTACGTGGCCGGATTAGCACCGAGCATCTGGGTTGACAAACTTACCGACAAGGTAATGTACGCTATTCCGCACGACCTTTCCAATCCATACAAGCAAGCTATTCAGATGGCAATCGAAGAGATCCACGCCGGAGAGTGGGACGCGCTTGAGTTCAACATGTGCTACTTGGCATCGTCCATGGATCACAAAAAGAAGGCTCCCATGTTTGTTATCTGGCTAGGTGGAGGTGCAAACGGTAAGAGTTTCCTCCTGGAGATGTTCATTAAGATGATGGGCGACGTAACACGTGGCGGCTATGGTTACAAGCTTAACGCCAGCTTCTTCACGGCTCCTGGCAAAACAGGAGGTGGTCCCGACTCTCAGAAGATGGGGTTGCAGTATGCACGCTTTGCCTATTGCTCCGAAACTAATCAGATGGACAAGCTGCACACGTCTATTATCAAGGAAACCACTTCGGATACCATCTCAGGTAACGAAAAGTTTAAGACACAGCAGAACTTCGATGTTAACACCCGCTTTATTCTGGCGACTAATCATCCTACGCGTGTTGAGGGTAACGATCATGGTATCTGGCGTCGTCTGTTCGTATACTGGTTCAAGGTTACATTCAAAGAAAATCCCGACCCTAAGAACAAATTCGAGCGCAAGATGGACCCCAAGAAGATCGAGGTCTGGCCCAAGGATCGCAACTTTAAGCAGGCTTTCCTCAGCTACATGATGGACTGGTACGCTGTTTACCGTGACAAGTATCACAGCAATGTGCTGAACGTGCCGAGACCCACAATCGACAAAGAGTCGCGCAAGTTCCGCGAAGACAGCGATGTTATGTGCAAGTTCATCAAAGAAATCCTCGAGTATGTGGGCGAGCAGTACTACGAAGCTAAAGACGAACTCGAAGACGAAAAAGAGGAGGAGAAAATCGTTGAGACCGCGCCGATTAAGCTGGTGGAAGTCGCTGCTCGCTATAGTGACTGGTACAAAGCCAATGTCGATCCTAAGGATGTGCCCCCGGGCATGGTCATCATGCAGCAGTTGGTTAAGTATCCCGAGATCGATAAGTACATCGTAGAGGAAGGTACCGGCAGCAATGTGCTGTATCTTACCAAGCACATCTTGCATGGTGTGGGTGAGACTTGGAAGCCCAAGAAGCGTGTTATTAAGAAGGCTGCGGCAACGGCTGAAGATGGTAACCCAGCCGAGGGTATGCTCCCGCTAACTCATCATACCGAAGAGGTAGTGGTTCCCGAGATTGTACGCAAGCGTAACGCGGCTGAGATGGGTTATACTTCACAGGATGAAGAGGAACCTCAAGAGCTCGAGGATCAGCCAGAATGGTTGCGCCGTCGCGGTGACAATATCTTTGACCTAGCTGATATGGTATTCCCGATCGCCAAAGATGACGAGGATGTTGAGCTTAAGATTGCATATCCGGAGTATAACTCCAAGGAAGTCAACGAGACACTGTTGGCACATCTGCCGGTCAAGGAGCGTCGCGAAATGATATCTCGGCTTGGTTCGGAAGTAAACATTGAGCTGGATCCGCTCGATGAGCTGGACGACCTAACTAATCGCGCGGTAATGACATCCGAAGAGTCAAAGATTGGCGAGCTAGACGATGAGGAAGCTCCTGTCGTAACGGAACGTTCACTAATAGACGACATTAACAGACTGGTTTCTGCGAATCACAAGTCGCCGAGTAGCACGAAGGTTGTTAAGTCAAGCCTACCGGCGGCAACCAAGCTTGACAGACCTCGCGTGAAAGCAAGCGCGCGTGCCAAGACGGTCGCTTCTGCTAAAGCGGTTGCCAAGAAACCCAAAGCTGCAGCTCGCAAGGTTTAACCGAGCTCACAAAGATATATCTTTTTTGGTCGGGGCGGCCGGTGTATGTAAAATTGATTTAATGGGATAGGTTATTACCGTTGAGCAGAGCCATGACAGACTCGTTTGATTCCACCAAGCTGATCGGCATGAAGCTCGGTGACGCTCAAGCATATGCGAAGTCTTCCAACCCGCGTCGAATCATTCGTCCTGTGCGAATCAACGGCGAACCTCAGTTTGTCTTTCATACTTATAATTCGTACCGTACAAACGTTGCGATATCCCGCACTGAGGCCGGTGACATCATAACCGCGTACGTCGACGATGGATAAACATTAGTTGACATGTAGACAAACGAGTGTAAAATTTACTTTAATCTCTCATTTTTTGCTTGTGTGGCAGGTAGTGAAATCAACGATCTTACAAAAAAGATAAGCGTTGCTACAAGCTGATTTTTTCTCATTTATATACGGGTTCGAGAAATGTTCAGGCCTGAAGAGCGTCGTTACCGGGACTGCCCGACACCCGATCCGCAACCAGAGTCGATTTGTAAAAACCGCATTGCACTTTTCATGGCACAAAAGTACCGACGGATAGGCCCGGAGGCACCGCCTATTGATTTGAGTGATGTTGTGGAAGCTTTCTACAAGTGGCAGATGACCGTTTTCCCACCCTTTCAGCTTATTGAACGCCCCGAGGCAGGCAAGCTTATATGTTATCATTTGAAAGATCTAGGTTGTGTGGTAGTCCTTCCAAAGGACCCGAATTCTCAATGCGCATGTCCCAAGCACCTTCATATGAGCGAGCATGCACCGGCGGTGTACCCCGAGATAAAGCTGTAAAATTTGATACGCTTTTTTTACTTAAAGGTTTGCGTCGAGGCTTAGTCACGTACCACTAATCTCCAGGCATGGAAGTCCCGAAAACCAATCCGCCTTTCCCTGACTTGCCGTCTCCTATTATCCCGTTTGACGTCATCAGGTTAATATTCGCCAACCTCAAACAAAAGGATCAGCTAGTTCAGCTGGCGCTATGTAAAGCACTCGCTACAAGCTTTAAGGCATCGGCTCCGTCATACATGACCTCATACGCTTCATACAAAGCTTACAAGCTCATCTCAATCGTTTACTACCTGCAACATCGCGGCTTTATGCATGCACCGCCAAACTCTATTCCCGTGCGGGATGGCTGGAATTATACAATGCATGCCGAGTCTGTGGGCATTCTCAGGTCGGACTACGAGGATATGCTGCAAGACTTCTATTCGCCGGTCGACGTTCCGTTCTCTGGGCCTGGAAATACACCACGTGCGTCACCTAAGTATAGTTGGGTTGAGTGTAGAGAAGAGCTCGAGAATCCCGCGCTGCGGGTGGTTATTGCACCGCCGGATATACCCGTCACCCGACGCGGTAATAGTTATGCTTACGGTTATGATGAGATAAGTTGGGCAGGTGCTCGCAGCGGTGAGGATATGGGATATTTTGCTACGGGCAGATCACAGGTAGCTCGGCGCATTGTCAGGCATGACAAAAAGTATGAATACACCGGCACCCGAGACTTGGGTTCATTTAGTGTTGACTGCCGCGACGAACAGTATTCGTTTCCTATCGGGATGGACGCTGAGTCCATATCCATTCTTAAATGTTGTTTCGTAGCAGGAAAAACCTCACAGTACAAGCTTGGGATAAGACTTCTTAATGTTTTGCGATGCTCTAAGGTTACCTTTGTGGCGCCGCCGATTTACTATGAATTGTTTGCCGCCAAGACTGGACGTGAAGCCAAACTAGTTGGGGTATTGTCAGCCCATGTAGAATTTCTAACGGGGCTCTTACGAGCAAAAACTACGGAAGGCGACCGCATATTTATTGAGCTGGATTCTAACATTGATACCGCCGACAGAAAACTATTGGGATCATCACCATGGCGCGAACATTTATCAACTGTTATAGCGGCCTCGATCGTGGCATCGGACAGAGTTGACATGGCTTTATTGATGACTCGGCGAGGTCACAGTCTGTCTAAATGGCTCCACTGGGCTTTCATCAACAACTCGCATGGTATTATCAAACACTTATCTAGCCCGCGCTCGTTGCCGGGAATGTTATCGGGCCTACCAAACGAGATATCGTATGGTACACCGCGCTCCAGAGAATTTGTAGAAAAGTTCTTGAACAAAAAGCTAACCGCACACCATAGCCCTCAAGGAGTCGAGACATCGGCAAGCCTCGACAAACTAGAAGTCCCCGCATCGGAACACGGCCGATATATTAGACTTGATTATCACGATGTCCGAGAGTGTGTTCGTGAACGTTTTGGCTCCTATACAGATGACGAACGTATCGCATTCGTCGAGTACATTCTGATCCGCTTAGAAGCACAGGCCTGTACCATGTACTTATATGATAGAGTAGTGGGTTACCATGAGGACCGCGTTTACCGAAAAACGTTGGTGCGTGATGTCATGTGTCTTATGATAGATACATTGGCAAACTACGGATTGCAGGTCAATCCGGTCTATTGGGTTTATGTGTTGACTGTATGTGGCATGAAAACATACGTGGCAGATTATCTGCAAAAGCGCCGGTATTCGTTGTTTAACGCAGATTCTCGTAAGCAGATTCAGTGTGAATTATCGGACCACCGCGTGTTCGATCGTCTAGTGCCGACTAATCTCGGTCGTATCAGCATGGAGGTTCTTCAAATCGTGGCCGAAAGATCTGAGCTGACTGAGGCGGCGCTGACAAACGCCGTATCAAGTTATAGCCTACCCAGAACCGGCCACAGTGCTTGGTATAATCTAATAACGCTCCCCTGGCGTTCTGATCTTGGGTCTGAGTCGTTCCGGGTGTGAGCTGCCTGGAGCTCTTTTTTATATGCGTATTAGACGTATAAAAACATACATGTAGGGATTTCCAATCTAAACTCCGAAAAACTAACGATATGCAAAGCCCCACGGTCCCGTGGGATATTATATGGCTCATCTTCTCATATCTGAAACCGAAAGATCGTATGGTCACGCTAGCTGCATGCAAAACTCTCGCAGCGCGGCAACGAAATTCTGATCCCCATCGTTCATACGTTGCCTCTAAAGCTTACAAGCTTGTCTCGATTGTTTACTACCTGCAGGAGCGCGGGCTTATGCACAGGGATTCGATGAGCACGGATCTATCGCATGACCAAATTTTGTTTGCTGACGCAATCGGCATATCTAAGCTGGATTACGAAGATATGCGGCGCGACTTTTACAATCCGTTTGATTCGGCTTGGGAAAACGATCCAGCTTTTGGAGAAGAGCCCGATGTAATAGAGGAACCAGGTCTTACCTATCAGCTTGGCATAGGATGGCAACCAAATCTAATACCTACACCCGTGTACGACCCTAAGTCTCATGTATCCACTTACACACTCGATGAATACTTAGCACAAAAAGCTAATCCAAACCTGCGCCAGTATGTTAAGCGACCAGATGCTAACCGAGACCAGAATCGCATGTCGTATCCTTACGGATGTAGTCATTATACAAACTATGGTCCGCGTTCTGCCGCGGGTGTCTTTGTTCCAGGAACATCCAAAATAGCTCAAACGGTGCAGAAACATGACTATAAGTATGGTCACGATGGCTCGCGCGACTTGCAAGCTATCTATAGAACGAGTGCCGCATACAGTCCAAGCCCCATAGAAATGAATGCGGAAGCTACATCGGTAATAAAATGTTGTTACCTAGCAGGGCTGACGGGATCCTATGGGGTTGGAATACGACTGCTGAGTGTGTTGGCTCGCGGTTATGTTTCGTTTCCGGCACCGCCCGCATACGACGAGATATTATCTTTCGCTGGCAAACTGCCGACTTTGTCTCTGGGCCCATTAGTGGCGTGCATCGAGTTTTGGATAGGTGTTTTACGCTCCCGTACCGCAGAGGGCGATCGTCTTTTCACCGCGTTGGAAACCGACTCTCAAGTATGTGTCAGCGGCGGGGAGAAGTTCATCATGCTTTATGAAAATATAACAGAAAAAAATAGACCGGGTAAAGGGGGCTGCGTGGTCGGTTACAATGTTTTTAGAAACGTCGTCATCGTCGCGGCGATCATAGCTGCCGATCGAACCGATCTAGTACCCTACATGACCAAAAGAGGTGAGAGTCTACAAAAATGGCTCCCCTGGGTGTTTGCGAACATGTCCTATGGTATTATCAAGAATTTAGCAGCGCCAATGGCTATGCCTCGAATTCTTGGTAACGTTTTGCCGGAAATAAAGTCTGGGCTGCCGCAAAATAGAGACTTCGTAAGTAATTACGGCAAAGCCAAACATGCGCCGGTCCCCGGAAGTGAAACAGCTAACAGTCTGGAATCAAGTGCGATACCCGTATTGGAGCACGGTACGGCGATCCGGTTGGACGACCATGACATAAAACATCACATACGAAATGCGTTTCCCAAATATACTCAGGAGCAACGCGTGGCCTTCTTAGAACATATCTTGGTTCGCTTAGAAGCCAATGCTATGAGCGTTGTGCCTAGTCTGGAGCTGCAAAAGCGCTGCACTAGGCTGATTATAGAAGCGTGCCAAGCCTACGATATACGGCTTAACGCGGTCTACTGGCTATATCTCCTGCTGGTTTGTCCTAGTGGCCTCACATTAGATCGCTTGATGAAACGCATGAATTACAAAATCTTTGATGCGAAATCTCGTGAACAGATCGACGAAGAACTAAGCACCAGTTCTATCAAAAAGCGCCTAATTGGGACACAACATGGCGACTTGCCTCGGCTGAATGAAAAGCTAGTGATCTTAGCCCCTCATGAAATCATACCCATGATGCGTATTGCGGGGACGATGTATCAAGAGCCAAAACTACCACACAATCATAGTTATGGTCCTTGCTATATGCCGTGGCGCTTTGACCTAGGTCCAGAATCGTTACGAGTCTCGAGGTTTAAGGTTTGAATAATTGTAAAAAAATAATGAGGATAACCAAGTTGAATGCTGCACCAACTTCAGTATTGTATCAAGATAATGTGCGCCTCCCCGCCACCGCGCTTAGGTTTGGAAGAGTTATCTTTTTTGTTTTTAGAGTTTTGAGAATCGGCACGTTCCGGCTTCGGAAAGTACACACCCAAAACTTCGTTAAAATGCAGCTCGAGCTCTTTCACATTGTATTGAATGCGACGATTGTGTGTAGCTTGATACGGCGATCGCGTCCGAAAGTAAGGCGGCTGAACCTTCGACAACATATAGTATGCTTTGAGTCGATCCATTTGCTCGCTATAACTTTGGTCGACGAACTCCCTTCGGTCGTTCGTACTCCCGTCGTCGTAGCCTTTGGAAATCCAAATGCTACTGACTCGCCTTTTATTTAACTGCGATATAAGCGTGGGAAAAATTCCAAATGGTCAATCACCAAATAGTCAAGCACCAAATAGTCAAGCACCAAATAGTCAAGCCCCAAATAGTCAAGCACTAAATTACAACTATCTAAGTTTGCGATATCAACGCTTCAAAGTTAATGTCGACTTCCACGAAACCGTCCAGCACTCCTAAATAGTTAAGCTTGGCTTCGTACATATTAATGCTGTCTCCGGTCATCAAAATGGAATCGTAAATAAGAAACTTGGGCTGGAACCGCATCAGATCGGATTCTATAGGCAGTTTTAAATGCGACTTAAGCGTTCGGAAAGTCCCGGCCGCTGCGTCCCAAATTGCTACATTGTTGCGGAAACCCTCGTAAAGACATTGCTTAATCTTCTTAACGAAAGCTAACTTCTCCGTTTCAGTTTCGTCGGCGACTTGATCGAGCGACTCGCGCCAGCCCTCATAAGGATTAAAACCCATGCTAGCCAACATGTGGATAATCTCGTCACGACGTTCCACAATCTGGGTAAAGCCCGACGCTATCATACCGCGATCGCCAAGATATTGTTCGAGCGGTGTGCGCGCTTTCATAGGCTTGAAAGATTTGTTCTGAGAATGTTTCTTAAACGGCTTGCCACCCCCGAAGTAAACCTCGTCATCGCTGGAAGATTCTTCGGCCAGCTCGTCGTTTTCGGATATTGAGTCAATGCCCGAAGCGAAGTCACCGCCCTTGACAGCTTGATCTTTCTTGCCTTCTTCTTTGCCTTCTTCTTTGCCTTCTTCTTTGTCTTCTTCCAGGTCGCGAATCTTGTCGGAGCTCGCTGTGTTCTCGCTGGTGTCTAGGGATGTGTTCTCGCCCACCGAATCTTTCGGCCCCATGAACACAGTTGGAACCGGACCTGACGGAGTTTCAAAGGCCAGCGGCTCTGGCTTGGATTCATCTTTTGTATCATCTGATTTTGCGGGTTCTGTCGCCGGACTAACCCCCATAACAATTGTCTTCTTGGGAAGATCATCATCGGAAGAGTCGTCATCAAGCACACCCTCAGGTTTTAGCTCGGAAATCTTGTCGTTGACTTCGCGGAAGATCAATAGCAGCCTAATGAAATCATCCGCGACGAACATGCGCGACTGCTCAGATTTCTGCATTTTGTGGCGGTCGTTAGCACTTTCAAACAACGAGAACTCATTTTGCCGTAAGCTGTGCAGGAAGTCAGCCTCGCGCATGTTAGCAAAGAGTGCGGTCTTGGGGAATTGTAAAAAGGCTGCCAAGGTTACCAAGTCTATTATGCTGGCACCCCAAGCATACCCTGATAGTATCATCTTGATGCATTCTAAGTTAACAAAGCGGAACTTTGATGCGATGATACCCAACCGCGTTGGTTTACTCTGCGCGTCGATAAAACCCAGCAAAAATAGCTTGTCCAGCGCAAAATGCAAACTGTCAGCCGACGGTGAATCAAGCAAGCCCAGCTCGCGAATGTTGACTGGCTTAGCCTTGCCGATCACCGATTCGTACTTGGCAGCGATCGACTCCTTGAGACTAGTCCCCTGGAATACACCTTCCGTGTCGTATTCGCGAATCAGGATAGTCAGCAGGTCTTGGGTTATCTGATCCTTGGCGATGTCAGGGTACTGCATAACATGCATGTTCTGGTACGAATCTTCCGAGAAAATGCTATGACTAACACCCGGACCCTTGCGACCTACGCGGCCACGACGTTGACGATGCATTGATTGAGTTACGGGTTTGTTAACCAGCATGGCAACCCCGACGGTTGGGTTAAACTCAGCACTCTTGTAGAAACCTGTATCAATAACATGCTTCAGGGTATCAATAGTCACACCAGTTTCGGCGACGTTGGTACTTACGATTACGCGTCGGTAAGGGCGCAGCAGTTTAGTCGCGCCGTTAGCATCTTCTACCGGAACAAGTAGCTTAGCAGCGTCTTGAAACAGCGCCCGATAGTCTGGGTTTTGAGAGGTAACTGCGTCAGATGTGAGCTCGAGCGGCATGATCGGATAGCGCTGGAAGAACGGATGCTTGTTAAGTTTCTCAACGCCCTTCTTGATTTTCTTGAGGTCCGAGGCACCGTTAACGAAGACGAGTATGTCCGCTTGACGCATCGGAGCCGACTCCTTGAGTTTTAATTTGCTTTTGTCTTTGTCTTTGTCTTTGGAACCGCCATGCTTATCTCGTTGCTCTGAAACAACCGTGTCCATCGAGACGCCGGCTTTCTTTAGTTTGGTTACTAGTTCTGCGGCTTCGGCTAGCTCAGTCTCTGTTTCGAGGAAGTCGGCGTACTCAGCAGTGTGTATTTGCAAGACACGATTGATAGCATCGGCGCAGTAGTTGCTGCTGACCTGCTTGGCCCAACGATCCTCGATGGGGAATGTAAACCCTTCCACGCTAATAATGTTAGAATACCGAATCGATGGCTCCAGATCACCCATCATGTAATCAGCGAACTTTCCCACGTCCAATGTAGCGCTCATGATAATAACCAGCGGACATTCCGGCGACTTGTAGTTACGATCGATAAAACGCTTGAGCAAGTAGATGGTGATGTCCAGACCGATGCTACGCTCGTGTGCCTCGTCGAGGAAGATAACACCGTATTTTTTCATGAAGTCTTCGTCACTCATGATGCTAAGCTGCTGCATGAGCACACCGACGGTCATGTAGATGATGCCACGCACCGGCTTCTTGGTGAGCACACTGTTTTGATAACCGAGGTTTTTGCCGAGTTCAAGCGGCTTGCGACTGGGGAACTTGGCCGCATCGAGAGCTTCGCGAGTGTGATATGGTAGAATACTTTGGCTAGGGATCTCAACACTGGTCAACACGCGGGGCTGAGTGCATGCTATGTTTTTGTACTGAGACTCGAAAAAGCGATGGTAATACTCGGGTGGGAGCACCGTACTTTTGCCCGAACCAGTGCTCGACTCTAAGATTAGGACACGATCAGCGAGACTCCGACCGGACTTTCCGATGCGAGGTTCGCACCATTTCATAATATGATCAACGGGCCGCACCTCCTTAAGCTCGGCCGCTGTAGGTCCATACTTTCGGTTATTGACTACTACCTGTCGCAGAAAGCCAGCCCTGAGCAGCGTAGGCCCGGACATTGGATGGTTTTTGTGCTCCGGTATAATAACGCTCCATATCCTGTATATTAAAAAAAGATACCACGACAAACATCTCCACGAAATATAGTTTTACCAACCGATAAGTATTCTAACTTTAGTAGACAGAGAGTGTGCGTGGTACCTCCAAATTCAAAACTAATGTACCATCGCAACTTTACGGCCGGCTACGATACACGGGGTCGTACGGACTCAGTCTCTGCGAATTCTTACATCAACAGACCCGAATATCCCCTGGCCGACATCAATGGGTATGCCGACGCTCCCTTTTCTCAAAGGTACTATGATCGCCGAAGCATAGATCATCCTGGTTCCGAGCCCATAGCACCTACGTATCAAACTTGGGACAACTATGCGGTGGCTGATCCCGCTTACTTTTACGCTATGTACGGCACCCGCGGCGACCCTATGTACACCTCGCGAGATGGTATCCAAGCGCCTTACTGGGGCATGGAGTATGCCGAGGTGCCCAAAACCCGTATGCGTTACTTGGCTAACTGGATTGGGAAACGTTTCTGGAGAAATGGCAGACGAGGTGGGCCGGGTGTACATCTCGGTGTTGCCAGCAACGCTGAGTCTTGGAACCGCGAAGTGACCATCTACGAGAGTCAACTTCCCAAGCCCTACGTGTTGGCTTTAGGCGACGCTGCTAGTGTTAGTGTCAAGGAAAACCGTCTTATTAAGATTCCTATGGGAGCTATCGTGGTTTATATTTCCAACCCAAAGTGGTGCAAGGAATGCGGCCAGTGGGAGGAAGTTATCGAAGACGTAATGGTGCGTTCGGGGTCTACGTACGGATCCTCGCCGTGAGCTGGGCTAACTTTCCCTGATTATTTATTTTTTGCGGGACAGGCACCTCCGATTCTTGTTAGAGAACTGGACATC
>Ga0247723_1000448_pt1 | contig 28543 bp, 46 predicted proteins | sample MSEWelMarce5H_FC_FD_189079 | JGI IMG/M metagenome (GOLD analysis project Ga0247723, IMG submission 189079) | Subsurface sediment microbial communities from gas well in West Virginia, United States - MSEEL Well Study Marcellus 5H_FC | ecosystem: Environmental > Terrestrial > Deep subsurface >... | reverse complement strand
ACCATCAACATGATGGATACAACCCTTAGCATCTTGGAAAAAGAAAAAGACCATGAGAAAGCACTCCTTGTTCTTCAAGGTGGGCTTGCTAAGTTGGAAGAAGATGGCCTCAGTAAGACTAGCGACTTAGACCTTACCGATAACCCACTAGAGCGTTTCAATGAGTATGAGTTTAGAAAGAACAACCCAGGCATGCTTGGTGTTGCTACTGGCTTCCCTACTATGGACCTAGCAACTAACGGACTACAAGATGGTCAGTTGATTGTTATCGTTGCTCCACCTAAGACTGGTAAGTCAACTCTTGCTTTGCAGGTTGCACAGAACATCCATATGCAGGACAAGTGCGTGATGTTCCAGTCATTTGAAATGAGTAACCATGAACAGCAGACCCGTTACGATGCTATGCGTTCACGTATCTCACATACACGTTTATTAACTGGTGACCTATCTGCAGAAGAAGAAGCGCGATACAAGCAGAAGCTTCAGTCATTGGAAACTATGCGTAAGAAGTTCTGGCTGGTTGACTCTGCTAATGGTTCTACCGTTTCTGGTATTGCTAACAAGATTCAGGTTCTACACCCAGACATTGTATTTATTGACGGTACGTATCTTATGATTGATGAGCAGAGCGGTGAGCAGAACACCCCGCAAGCAATCACTAACATCACCCGTTCACTAAAGCGTATGGCTCAGCGTTACAAGGTTCCAGTAGTTATCTCTACTCAGGTATTGAACTGGAAGATGAAGAAGGGCCAGGTAACCGCTGACTCTATTGGTTACTCCTCTTCATTCCATCAGGATGCTGACGTTATCTTTGGTCTACAACGAGAAGACGAACATGTTGATGACACCCGTGTACTTAAGATTCTTGACTCACGTAACTCTGGTCGCGTAGATGTCTCACTCCTATGGGACTGGGGCACAGGTACGTTTAGAGAGATTGATGCAAGTGATATCTAATGACTATCGAGGAGATGAAAGACACTCTTAGTAGTCTAGGTCTCGAAGTCAACGACACTCGTGGCGATGAGATTCAGATTAACTGTCCTGCTCATAAAGAGCGCACAGGCAAAGAAGATAGAAATCCATCACTATGGATAAACGCCGATAGTGGCGCGTTCATATGTTTCTCCTGTCAGTGGAAGGGGAACATCTACACACTTATAGAGCAGGTCAGCGGTGTAGCAGGTGGTGGTAATTTAGATTTAGCAGAAAGAGTTGAGTCATCTTTACGTTCTCGTTTTCAACGACTTGTAAACCCTAAAGAGAACAAGCACGAAGAGCCAGTCATTATTCACGAGTCTATGCTTAGTGCATTTAAAGGCGTCCCTGGAGCTACCTGTTTGACTAGGGGTTTATTACCAGACCTAGTTTGGAAGTACGGCGTACGTTGGAACTCCAATGACAAGTCTTGGATTATTCCTATTAGAGACCCGCTAACTAATAAGCTTATGGGATGGCAAGAGAAAGGCCACGAACGTCGCATCTTTAAAAACACTACGCGTGTAAAGAAGGGCGATGCACTTTTTGGCTACGACCTCTACGAGGGCGGAGACATGATTGTTGTTGAGTCTCCCCTAGATGTTATTCGTCTAGCTTCTGTGGGCTTTACAGGCGGTGTGGCGGTATACGGATGTATAGTCTCTGATGCTCAGTTTAATTTAATTCGCGGTGGACAGCGTGTAATTTTTGCTATGGACAATGATAAGGCTGGTAACGAGGCTACCCGTGACCTACTACGTCGTGCTAAAGAGGTTGGTCTTGAGTGCTGGTTCTTTAACTACTCTCAGACAGATATGAAAGACGTTGGCGGAATGTCCCAAGCTGAGATAGTCTGGGGACTTGAAAATGCTACGTACATGTTAAGGAGTTGAAATGATTATTGGTCTATGTGGGTACGCTCAGTCAGGTAAAGATTCAGTTGCCGATATTCTTGTCAATCAATACGACTACACGCGTATTGCTTTTGCTGACCCTATTCGTGAACTCCTATACGAGATGAACCCAACCGTTAAGGACGGAGGCTATAGACTTCAAGGAGTTGTTGATGGTTATGGCTGGGATGTAGCTAAGACTGCGTTCCCAGAGGTTCGCACTCTTCTACAGACTTTAGGTGTCGGTGCTCGTAAGATTTTTGGAGAAACATTCTGGGTAGACCAAGCGCTACGTAACGTTACCGCTGATGGTGATTATGTTATTACGGATGTTCGTTTCCCTAATGAAGCTCAATATATACGTGACTATGAAGGTTCCCAGATATGGCGCATCAAACGCCCTAACGTAGGCGCTGTTAATCCGCACGTATCTGAGACAGCTATGGACGGGGAAAAGGTTGACCAGATATTTCTTAACAATGGCACCCTTGATGACCTCAAAGTTCTTATACAAACTAGGATGAGAGCATACGCATGATGCAGTATTGGTCATGGCTGTTAGCTGTTATTGGCGTAGCAGGTATCTACTTTGTAGGTCGTAAGACTATATGGGGTTGGATTGTTCTATGCTTTAATGAAATCTTGTGGATTACGTATGCTTTGATTACTAAGCAGTACGGTTTTATATTTTCAGCTATAGCTTATGCTGCTGTTTATATTAAGTCCTTTATCCATTGGCGTCGAGATGACAGGGCGGATGTATAGTGTGGGATAACCCTCGCAACAGCTACACCAAGCATCATCACAATCAGTATTGTAAGCATTGTTGGGTTTGGGCTAAACGTAATATTAACTGGGAGACAGACAAAGGTGAGCGTTTTCTAGGAGACTACCTGGTTACTCAATGCGGTCACTGTAATAAGCTTGGCAAAATATTTTATAGATGGAACGAAGATTTACATTCAAATATGCCTGAGGGGTCTAAACGAGGATTTTATAACGTCCATAACAATGGCGGTTGTCCACCCCGTTCTGGAAAAACTAGCGCTCGTGAGTTAGAGTACTCAGATGACTTTTAAAGGAACTCTTCTCCCATACCAGCCTGAGGCTGTAGACCGTATGGTCGAACGTCATAAGGTTCTTGTTGCCTATGACCTAGGTCTGGGCAAAACAGTTATTACTATTGCAGCTTTAGAACGTTTGATGGATGAGAACAAAGTTACAGAGCCAGGTCTTATAATCTGTCTATCCTCATTGAAGTATCAGTGGGCTAATCAGATTGAGAAATTTACCGATGGAACTTCTAAAGCTTTGGTCATTGATGGAACGCCGAAGAAAAGAGCAGCTCAGTACGCCGAAGCAATGGACTGGCGGAATACAGGGGTTGATTACATTATCCTTAACTATGAGCAGGTTGTTAACGACTGGGATACCATCAAAGAACTCCCAAGAGGATTCGTTGTACTTGACGAAGCCACAGCCATCAAGTCATTTAAATCCAAACGCTCCAAAGCAGTAAAGAGGTTAATCAATGCTAAGTACAGATACGCGCTCACTGGTACTCCGATTGAAAATGGCAAGCCTGAAGAGCTGTACAGCATTATGCAGTTCGTTGACGCCAGCGTACTTGGTCGGTTTGATATCTTTGACGCTGCTTTTATCGTAAGAAACTCTTGGGGAGCACCTCAGTACTACCGTAACCTTTCTACCCTTCACACTAGGATGAAAGAAGTCTGCGTACGTAAAGCGCAAAAAGACCCAGACGTTGCTCCATACTTACCTGACACTATCCACAAAGACCCAGTAAAGATTGTCTTTGATAGAGCATGCTCAAAGTTATACACACGTATTTCACAAGATTTGTTATCAGACCTTGACGAAGCTCAAGACCTGTTTGGTTCTAACTTCAACGTAATGGCGCACTATGGTATGGAGTCCACACGTGGCGGACCACAGGATGAGATGCGCGGTAAGATTATGTCTAAGATTGGAGCATTAAAGATGCTCTGTTCTCATCCAGAACTACTACGTAGTAGTGCAGCTAAGTTTAAGCAAATGAATGGAGAGGGTTCTGCTTATGTCACTGAGTTGGTTGATGGGGGTCTTCTTGATAATACTGGTAACTCGCCTAAGCTTGATTATCTTACTCAGTACGTTAAAGACTTCTTGGAACAAAATCAAGAAAACAAAGTAGTTATCTTTGCTACCTATGTAGACATGCTAGACAAGATTGCTGAGGCTTTAGGTCCAGAGCAGTGCCGACTATACTCAGGGAAGTTAGATGCTAAGACTAAAGAAGATAACAAAGTTGCTTTTAATAATGACCCTACTGTTCGTGTTCTTATTTCTTCCGATGCTGGCGGTTATGGGGTAGACCTACCCGCAGCTAACATGTTGGTTAATTATGATTTACCGTGGTCATCAGGTACAGCCACCCAGCGTAACGGTCGTATCAAAAGAGCCTCTTCAACATGGCCTTCAATCGTAATCCAAGATATAGTTATCTCAGGGTCCATTGAGGAACGTCAGTGGGAAGCCCTACAACAGAAGAGTTCTATTGCTAACGCCATCATTGATGGTGAAGGTGTAGATGATGATGAAACTAAGGTGTCAATGTCTGTGGGAAGTCTAAAAGCTTTCCTTCAGTCATCAGATGTCTAGTGCCCCATAGCTCAGTTGGCAGAGCATCGCACTGTTAATGCGAGTGTCCCTGGTTCGAGTCCAGGTGGGGCAGCTATGCGGTTGTAGCTCAGTTGGTAGAGCGGCACCTTGCCAAGGTGCAGGTCGCGAGTTCGAGCCTCGTCAACCGCTCCATTCCCCATTCGTCTAATGGCAAGACTGCGGCTTCTGGCGCCGTTAATCGAGGTTCGAGTCCTTGGTGGGGAGCTTTTATACCCAATGATAAGTGTTGGGTGTGTATACTTTTACAATGCCTAACGCACCCAAGACTCCAACGCGTACCATCCGCGTATCAGACCAGCTATGGACTGCTGTCCAGAAGAAAGCTGCAGCTGAGAAGATTACGGTTACTAGCATCATTATTGAAGCGCTAGAAACCTATATTAAAGAAGACTAATCAAATGGGAAAACACCACGATAAGATTGCTAAGGCTTTAGAGCAACGCCAGGCAGCTACTCCAAACGGTAGCGGCTACAAGAAGCCAGGCTCTATGAACAAAAAGAAAACAGGTTACAGAGGTCAACGCGCCAAGAGCGCTAAATAACTTGACAGCCTTCTAGGCGTCCACTAAGTTAGACCTAACAACCTAAACGTTAGGAAACTTATGAATCAAGATGCCGTAGTAGAAGATGTAAAGCAGTTCACAGTCCTTAAGGACCAGATTACACAACTGACAGAACGTCAGACAATTATTAAAAAGCGTCTCACCGAAACGATTGAAGAGTTTGGTGCAGAAGACGAAAAGGGTCACATCGTACTTAAGTACAATGAAGACCAACAGATTATGAAACAGCGTCGTGTGTCTAAGAACCTCGACCTTGCTGCAGCAGAATTAATTCTTACTAAAAAAGGTATTAAAGATACCTGTATCAAAATGATTCCCACACTTGACGAGTCAGCAATTATGGCTGCGTTTTATAACGGTCACTTGTCAGAAGAAGACATCGATACGATGTTTCCATCTAAGGTCAGTTACGCGTTCATCGTAGGAAAATAAATGACAGATAAGATTGATAACTTCTTATCTGATTTGGATGACTACTATCCAAACAGTAAACGCAAACGTCGCGTAAAAGAAGAGAAGGTAAGTAAAAAGGATTCTGATTGGACAATCAATCCAATTAAGAAGACGCTACCTAATGGTCGGGACATGGAGTTCTATACCATTGGTGCGTTAGCAGTAGCGCTAGGTCGCCCACTTGTTACCATCCGTTATTGGATGAAGGAAGGCTACCTACCTGCTCCGTCATATCGCTTAGGTGATAAGACAGATGCCACGGGAAAGGAAATAAAGGGTCGTAGGTTATACTCACGGTCCCAGATTGATGTAGCAGTTGAGTTATTTGGAAAGGCTGGCTTCCTAAATAAAACTAGGATACAGTGGCCTAACAAGCAGCTGACTGATGCAATAACTGAAGCATGGAGTAACATCCGTGCAGAAGAAACTAAAAACCACTAAAACAAAGGAAACAAATGGCTATCAACAGAACAGACGAATATATGCCTGCTACTGATGACTTTACTATCGACGCTAAGGTCGAAGGTCGTCCAGAGCAAGCATCATCAACAGCAGTACAATCAGGTTGGGATGCAGCAGATAAGCTCTCAACTTCTTCAGGTGACTTCCCTACGGAGTTTAAGTTCACCGACGGTGAGTTCACCGTAATTAAGTTCATCGACCAGAATGGTCCTTTTGCAATCTACAAACAACACTTCCTACAACAGAAAACTGTAGGTAAGCGTTCATACGTTTCTCTTGGTTCTAACGACCCATTGTGCACAAAGCTTGGCAGCAAGCCTGAAGACAAGCGAGCATTTACAATTGCCGTAGTAACACCATCAGGTGTACAACGTCAGATGTTGATTGCAAGCCCACGTCTATACAAGACACTTCACTCTGCAGAGTTTTCACCACAGGGTCCATTGACCAAGAACTACTGGGCACTTAGCCGTACAGGCAAGATGCAACAGACTGTCTACAACCTTAACTCAATCAAGCCACGTGACCTCGCTGAGGACTGGGGCATTGATGAGAAGATGGCAGAAGAAGGCGTAGCTGCTATCCAACCTTTCGAGCGCTCTGTAATCAAGGAGCACACTTGGGAAGAGTTGGAAGAAATTGCTAATTCCCTTCTCTAATCTTTAGTAGTAGGCTGGGGGCAACACGTGCTAAGACCCCCAGCCTTCTTCTATTTAAGGAACCTATGAACATTATTACAACTAAAGAACAGCTAGAAGAGATGGTGGCTTACTATCTTAAGCAGGATGCATTTGCATACGACTGCGAAACAGTAGGACCACGCCGTGGAGTTACAGTAGTTAATGAAGTCCTGTGGCTAAGCTTTGCTACACATGGACGCGGGGATGTTATTCCTATGGGACATCCTAACGGTGAGTTCATTGAGACTATCCGCCCACTTACAGGGCAGGGACAAAAGCGTAAAGATAAAGGTTTAGAAGTACGAGAAGCTGATTACTCTGCTGACGATAAGAAGGCTACACAGGTCTTTGGCCCAGCCCCACAACAGCTATACCCAACAGAGGTATTCAACGCGTTAAAGCCGTTGTTTTTTAACGAAGACATTTTAACTATTGGTCACAACTTAGTCTTTGACCTAACATCCGTAGCAAAGTATCTAGGTGGCAATATCCCATCAGGTCCTTACTTTGACACTATGGTTGGCTCGTTTATCTATGACAACCGCAATAAGAACAAGTGCGGTTTAGATGATTGCCTGGAGCGTGAGCTTGGGTACAAGATGACCAAGGGCGTGGGTGCTCAGGTAGAAATCCATGCGTTTGATATTGTTGCTAAGTATGCCTACTTAGATGCCAAGTACACCTTTGCTTTATGGAAGGTAGTAAAAGAAAAGATTAAGGCTGCAGAAGTAGAAAACATCATGAAACTAGAGATGGATGTACTAAAGGTTCTATGCCACATGAAGTTAGCAGGCGCACCTATTGATGAGAACGCGTTAGAAGAACTACACCATCAACTAGAGAAAGACATTGAAGCAACTAGGGAGACCATCTACTCAGTTGCAGGTCGTGTGTTTAACCTCAACTCCAATCCAGAGAAACAAGAACTGTTGTATACATCTAAGGACATGGGTGGTCGTGGTCTAAAGCCTAAGGTTCTTACTGGCAAAGGTATTAAGAAAGACATGGAAGGTAGAGAGTTAGAAGTGTCTGACTACTCTGTATCAGCAGAGGCGCTGGAGCCATATCGTGAGAAGGACCCATTAGTAAAGGCAATGCTTGAGTACGCAGACCTTAACAAGTTGTTAAGCACCTACGTAATCCCGTATCTAGGAGGAGAAGTTGTACGAACAACAGGCGGAAAATCTAAAATTGAAGTTAAAGACAGCCTCCTCGTCGAAGGTCGTTTACACTGCGACTTCATACAGCATGGGGCAGAGACGGGTCGTTTCTCTAGCCGTAACCCAAACTTGCAGAACGTACCAAATCCAGCCACAGCTCACGGAAAAGCTATCCGAAACCTCTTCTACGCTCCAGAAGGTTACAAGTTAGTAGTTGCTGACTACTCACAGATTGAGCCACGCATCATTGCGTCTATGTCGCAAGACCCTATTATGTTAAAGAACTACAAAGAGGGTAGCGACATCTATACAACTGTTGGTGATGTTATGGGTGTTAACCGTCAGGGCGGTAAGACTTTGGTGCTTGCTATGGCTTATGGTGTAGGCCCAGATAAGATTGCTCGTTCTATTGGGTGTTCTATTACAGAGGCAAAGAACTTGCTCAGCGACTTTGCTGTTAAGTTTGCCAATATCAATCGCTACAGGATTAAGGTCATTGGGGCTACCAAGGTTAAGAACTACGTCACCACTATCATGGGACGTAAGCGTTATATACCTGAGATTAACTCTAAGAACTTTGCCGAACGTGGCAGCGCTGAGCGTCAGGCGTTCAACACCCGTATTCAGGGTTCTGCTGCTGACATCATGAAGCTTGCTATGATTAGGGCACACGATTTAATCCCTAAAGAATCCCACCTCCTATTGACAGTGCACGATGAATTGGTCACCATCACACCTGACCACTTAGTTGATGAGACACGAGAAGCAATTAGAGAAGCTATGGAAGGTATCAACATGCTAGATGTCCCATTGATTGCAGATGTTAAGGTTGTTCAGCGGTGGGGAGAAGCTAAGTGAGTTTCTTTGACCGTTTTAAGAAAAAAGATGACAACTATCAAATCTTTACTAGAGATATTCCCCTTAGTACCATCCTTCGTTGGTACATCTATGACACAGAATTAGGTGAGCCTAACGATGTTGTAGAAGTTATGGGACTCAATAGGGCTAGTGAAGAAGGTGACGAAAAAGAACGCGAAGACAGTGAAGTGCGTTTGGATAACATTGGGTATCTAATGCCTTACCTAGATTCTATGGCTGACATAGCCGCTGATGTTATTACAGCTGTACAGGTAGATGAGATTACTAAAGACAACCCCGATAATGTTGAAGAGATTGAGCGTGAACTTGGCACTATGCGTGTGCTGTATAAAATTGTAAGTTTATCCGCTATCATGGGAGCCTTCGCTTCGGCTATGGAAATAGGATTGATTGAGCCAGGCGATATACAAAAGACAGAGTGGGAGAATCGGGTACTAGATGAGCAGTAATTGGTGGGCAACTAAACTAGGCACACCTGCAACACCGCAGGCTGCCCCAACTCAACCAGCATATGTAGCACCGCAACCTGCAACGTATGTTCAACCTTCACAGCCACAATACCCACCTACACAGCAAGCAACTCCTCAAGCAGAGCGTTGCCCAGGATGTGGAAGTGGTAACTATGGTGGTTCATCCCCAGAAGCACGTAAGCGTTGTTACGACTGCGGATACCCAATTCAACAATCAGGTTCAGGAGTAGGTAAGGGTATTGTTGGAGGACAGTCATCTGGCGGTCCTGCTCAACCTGCAAAGCAAGTGCAATCAGGCGGATTTAACCCACAGACAATCATTGGACACATTTAATGAACGCAGAATTAACTAAACTAATAACAAAGATTAATAAGAAGTACGGTTCTGACACTATAGTTATTGGCTCTGATATTACTGAGGGCATTGGGCGTTTAACCACTGGTTCAGTTTCTTTAGACGTAGCACTAGGTGGTGGATGGCCTACTAATCAGTGGCATGAGATTATTGGTGAAGCTAGCAACGGAAAGACTGCTATTGCTCTTAAGACTATTGCGGCTAATCAAAAGAAAGACCCAGAGTTCACAGCTGTATGGATTGCTGCAGAGCAATGGGTTCCAGAGTATGCAGAGCTTTGCGGTGTAGATGTATCCCGTTTGTATGTTGTATCAACCAACATTATGGAGGAAGCTTATGAGACAGTCATCGAGATTACTGGGTCTAAAGCGGTCGATTGTATTGTTATTGATTCGCTACCTGCCTTGGTCCCTTCAGCAGAAGACGATAAGGAGATGGAGGAATCTACTGTAGGACGCTCAGCGCTTCTTACTAATAAATTCTTCCGCAAGGTAGGCAAGGCATCTAAGCGCTCCCTCACTGAGGCTGAGCGCCCTTTCATCGGCCTTTTAATTAACCAGTGGCGCTCAAAGATTGGCGTTATGTATGGCGACCCTCGCACTACCCCAGGTGGTCTAGGTAAGGACTATGCGTTCTTTACTCGCATGGAGGTTCGTCGTGATAGTGAGTGGATTGAAGTAGGCACAGGACAAGATAAGAAGCGTATTGGTCAGACTATTAAAGCCAGAGTTATTAAAAATAAGTCAGCCCCACCTTCACAGGTTGCTACTTTTGATTTCTATTTTGCAGAAGGTGGCTCAGTTCCTGCTGGAGAGATTGATTTTGGCAAGGAGATTATGGCTATGGGTATCCTTAACAGGGTTATTACCCGAGCTGGTGCTTACTACCGCTATGAGTATCAAGGCGAGACTCGACAGTGGATGGGCCAGGATGCTATGCTTGCCTCCATACGGGAAGAGATAGACCTTAAAGAAACTTTAGAACGCGACGTGCTGGACTCTATTAAAGCAGGGTCTAAGTTTGTAGCATCCGATGAGGACTAAAGGACAGAAAGAATCTAAGAAGCACGAGGACAGACTTGCAAAAGCAGTCGGCGGACAGCGTTCAGCTGGAAGCGGCGCATTTTGGAGTCGTAAAGGTGATGTACGTTCAGATGATTTGCTCATAGAGCATAAGTGGACGGGCAAAACCTCCGTAACCGTCAAGGCTGCGGTTCTAGAAAAGATTGTCAACGAAGCAATCGTTGAGAGTCGGATGCCTGTCCTCGGCTTTCACCTTAATGGTGAAAACTACGTAATGTTAACCGAAGATGATTTCCTGGAGCTGCGCCACTACCTCCAGGAGTGTAATTGTACGAAGACATCGGGCACGTAGAAGGTTGGCGTCATAACGCTAAGTGCCGTGGCATGGACACCGAGCTTTGGTTTCCACCAAGAGACAAAGCAAAATATAAAAAGATAGCAACCATTTCTAAAGCTACGTGCTATGGAAAAGATGGATTGCCAGAGTGCCCTGTACGTAAGCAGTGTCTTTTGTACGCCGATAGTATGGATGAACAGCATGGTATCTGGGGTGGTATGTCACACCGTGAACGTAACGCTTTAAAGCGTAAAGCAAATAAAGAAGGAAAGACCTTCAAGGAATGGGTATCAGAGGAGAAATTGTGATAGGTTGTTGCAATGAAAGCAAACAAACCACAGCAAATTACTGGCTCCCTGAAAGCATTCGTCGACGTGGCTAAAAAGAACAGTAGAGTAATAGGTTCTGTAGAACGTCATTTAATTTCTAAACCACGTGACATGAGCCGTAGAACAGATGTTCTACACCCATCCGATATGGTCAGTGATGAGTGGTGTTACCGCGCTTCTTACTTCCATCTAAAGGGTCATGCCCCAATAAGTAACCGTGTTATGAAGTTACAGACACACTCAGTATTTGCAGAAGGCCACGCTATCCACGCTAAGTGGCAGAAGTGGTTCCAAGAAATGGGAACACTGTATGGCAAGTGGTACTGCATTGAGTGTGAAGAAGAGTTCTGGGGCGGTTCGGATTGTCACGATGGTCCATTGGAATACCGTGAAGTTCCGTTGTTTTATGAACCACTGCGTATCTCAGGACACTCAGATGGTTGGTTAGTTAATCTAGGTGACCCACTAATGCTAGAGATTAAGTCAATCGGTGCAGGCACCATTCGTTGGGAAGCACCACAGTTGATGGCTCAACACGGTGGAGATATGACCAAGGTATGGCCTGATATTAAAGCTCCGTTTGAGAAGCACATTAATCAAGTACAGATTTATATGAAGCTTGCAGAATTAATTGGGTATCCAGATGTACCACAGGAAGCCGTACTCATTTATGAGAACAAGGCAGACCAGTCTGCAAAAGAATTTGTAGTACCTAAGTCTGATTTTGCTATTGCACCACTGTTCGAGGCTGCTGCTATGATTGTAGAGGCAGTTAAAAATAACACCCCACCAGCATGTAATATTGATGCCTGGGGCCAATGCTCACGATGTGGAGGATTCAATGACTGAGTTAGTTGCAACAGGTATTAGTGAAGAAGTATTAAAGGTATTAGAAAACCAAGGCCTTCCTATCAAGCGCTCAATGAAGTTAGAATTACCTGACTTCCCAGAAGATATCACTTCGATTGATGAACAAGAGCTAATGATTATGGCTAGCAAGTACATGGAGAACCTTAACTTCATTCGTACTCAAGTAGCTTGCGCCACCCTTGCAGAGGCTGAGGCTGATAGCTCATACGACATGACTGTTGCTAAAGGTTTGCTTGGCAAGACAACAGGCAAGAGCACAGAGAAGTCTGTGATGCTTAAAGCAGCTGTTGTAACAGAGCCAGAGGTAATCGCTTTGGCTAAGGCTAAGGACTTTGCATATGCCTATCGCAAGCTGTTAGAGACCCACCTAGAGAACTTAGAGCGCTACTACTCACTCACTAGCCGTGAGTTGACACGTCGTACCTCAAACGCTCGCAGTGGTTCGTTTAACAGATATGTCCCTTAAAAAAACTGAAGGAGGTCTCGACCTCACTGACAGTAGCCCAGTTTATTTAGGTATAGACCAATCCTTTACAGGATTTGCCATGTGTGCGTATAAAGATGATAAGTATTACGCAGAGGTATATAAGTCCAATAATCGCGGAATGCCACGTATGTTAGATATACGTGCTTTTATACGTGATTGGCTATCTAGAGTAGAAATCATAGATGTAGCCATGGAAGGCTATGCAATGGGCGCTAAGGGCAAGGTATTCCATCTAGGTGAGCTTGGTGGCCTAGTTAAGATGGAGTTGGCAGATATTGACAAGTACCCGTTGATAATCCCACCAACCACACTTAAGAAGTATGTGACTGGCGCTGGCACAGGTCAAAAGAATCAAATGATTTTACATACCTACAAAAAGTGGGGCCCAACGTTTACAGATGACAACGCTTGCGATGCATATGGACTTGCAAGGCTATGCTCAGGGGATGGTACGCTTGCATATGAAAAGGCTATTTACCAGCAGGTACAAAGTCCAGACTATCGGGAGATTTAAATGCCAAAGTACGATTTCACATGTATAAAGTGTGACCGCACTGTAGAGATGCATTTTGCATTTGACGCTACACAGCGCCCTACCTGCGAAGGTTGCGGTGAATTTATGATTAAATCGTATACACCACCATCTGTTCAATTTAAAGGCGGAGGCTGGGGAGGCCAAGGATGAGTAAGACACAAGAAAAACGCGCTCGCCGTGCTGCAGAGCGTGATGCTTTTATTAAAGAGCGTCGTCAGGTACAACTAGCAGTATTTGAGTCCAATTTTAATGTTGGCGTTGAGTTTTATGAAAATAATAAAGACAAGATGAGCCCAGAAGAGATTGCCCAGATTGAAGAAGAAATGGCAAAGAACCGAAAGCTTATTGATGAGTGGAAGGAACAATGGGATGCGTAATTATCCAGGTATGTTAGATGCTGGACTAAAGTTGCCAGTTTTAGTAGCAGATGACGATTTTATTGAGCATCTACACGAGTCAGGGTTTGATGACACTATAGATATTAACGACCTTATATTTGAGTGGATTGATTGGGAAGTTGACAACGTTGAGGCATAAGAAGAAAGACCTATTAGAAGATGGTTGGATGACTTCTGACGAGTTTGTAGACCGACTATCACTTGGTCTTAAAGAATATTTAAATTCCAATTGGGGACACGCTAAGGGTGAGCTTCACCACCCAGAAGACCTAGCTACAACAGCTTCCATATATATGGAAGTTGCCTACAGGGTTATTGCAGATTTTAGCGGGTGCCACCATGGCAAAGGGAATTAGAGAACTAAAGCCTGATTATTCAGGCACTATGGCATACGCCGACGAGGTTTGCCATGAATGCCCACATTGTGAGTCCACATTGTGGAACGTAAAGGCTAGTTTTCAGGACTATGAAATGTCCCAATATTTACTGGATATGGAGTGCTCCATCTGTGGAACATATGCCAAGGCACCTACACCTTTAGACAGACCTAATTTAATATAGCCTTCATAATTGTACCTACGGGGCTCCACTATACGTAAACCGAGGTACACATGACCGAGCAACAAGCACAAGAAGAACACATCCTGCGTGTAAGCGCTGGAAGCAATCCCCAGGCCGTGGCATCTGCCATCGCCCATAGCATCTACGAAACTCGCACTTGTAAAATCCGTGCAGTTGGTGCAGGAGCTATTAATCAAGCAGTAAAGGCTATTGCTATCGCACGTGGCTACACAGCCCCACGCGGTCTAGACCTAACCTGCATCCCAGGTTTTACCAGTATCGAAAGCCATGATGGGCAGATTTCTGCCATTGTTTTTGACGTCAAGGCTACTTAAGACTGTATTTATCCATTTAATAGCCTACTCTGTTAGGTAATCCTAGGCCAAAGGAAAACAAATGAAATCAGATTCAAAGAAGAACCCAGCACCGATTGCTCCGACATCTGCGGAACCATCAAATGCTGCTGGAGCAAAGCCACAAGTTGCTAAGCCTGTAAAGGGAACACTTGTGAAGAAGACTGGTAATGCTAAGGGTGGAACAGACCCATACACACAGGCAAAGCCGTCACGTTCTAAGATTACTGCGACAGGTGGAGCACGATACGGTATCCGTGTTAAGTTCCAGCAGTCCACAGCTCCAGAAGCTGGCGCCACACAAGGCAATGGACGCATCCTTTCTTCAGCGGTAAAACGCTCAGCGCCTAACTTCAAAGATGGCATGGCTGAGTAGTTACAACTAAATAGCGCAAAGCCCCTCCTAGCGAGGGGCTTTGGCATTTCTAAATGTACCTTTTCTATCATTACAGGAATATATTCTAAATTAGATTGTTGTATACTATAGCTGACCGCTCACTAGGAGGGTCACAAAAAGTTATATCGTCTAAGGAGATATATTATGGCTTCAGGCTACCCAATGGGTTCCCCACACGAAAGAAATCACCAGTGGATGGAACCAAAACCAAAAACAATTCCAGCAGGAACTCAGCAGCTTATTAATGGTTATCAATTAGCTGCAGAACGTTCCGTAGACCCATTTAAATTGCTACACAATATGCTAGACCCATGGACATTTGGGTTTGAGCGCCACCTAGAGTTCATGCAGAACCTAGAAGATGTGCGTATTAAAACCAATTACCCACCGTATAACATTAAAACCCTTAAAGATGACAAGGCTGAAATTGAGCTGGCTATTGCTGGTTTCAAGAAGGCTGACGTCAGTATTACCTATAAGGAAAACATCATCACTGTAGAAGGAAACCGAGGAGAAGACGACTCGGACTATTCCTACAAGGGTATTGCAGCCCGCAACTTCGTACAGAAGTTTGCTGTTGCTGATGACGTTATTGTTACTGGTGCTGGTATGGAAGATGGATTCCTAACCATTAAGCTAGAGCGCATCCTTCCAGAGGCAAAGAAGGAAAAAACAATCCCTATCAAGTAAGGCTGTCAGACAAAGACCCCCATCTAAATTAGGTGGGGGTTTTTGATTGTGCATACCCAATACCTGTGTTAGGCTGGTATTGCTTGAATCACGATGACGACAAGGAGAGCTCGTGCTAGACGTACTAAATAAGCACCTGACAACACTACCTGTTATATGCGTTGTAGGGCAATGGATAGGCGAGTTACCTGAAGAAGAGCAGGCTGCGTTTATCGAATTGCGTAATAACAATAAAGTAGTAGTTGCATCATTATATAAAGACTTAAACAAAGAAACTGAATTGCCATTTAAACTAACTGCTTTTCGCTCACACTTAAGAGGTTATTGCACATGTCGAAACTGAACGCTATTACTAAAGCACTAATTAATGCCGAATTAAACGGCGCAGAAGAAGAAGTAAAGAGGGCCAATACGCCACCAGAATATAGAGCGCGTATGGACATTGGTACAGATGGTGGATTTTTTGTATCCACACCACGTACCGCAGGAGAGCTCCCAGATGCGGTTGAGCTATTTAAAGATTTTGATTTAGACCCACAAGTGTGGACAGTCGTCAGTGTTCGTAAGAGCCGTTGGCAACGTTATGACGGAGAGTGGCTAGAGGCTGCACGAGTTAATGTAAAACCAGCAGACCAATTTATTAATGGTAAAGATTTAGATTACGACGCATTAGTTGCAGACATTAGTAAGTGGAAGCCAGGAAAAACAGAAGCAGCAACTGGTCCCCTATACGCTATTTATGCAATTGGTGATACTCAGTATGGTAAGGACGCAGGTGGTGGAACAGAAGCCACAGTTGCACGAGTCATGCTAGGTATTGAAGAATCAGTAGCACGTCACAAAGAGTTACTAAAGCTTGGTCGTAAGATTGGTACCGTTGTACTCCCACAACTTGGTGATTGCATTGAAGGAACCACTTCACAACACGGTAAAGTAATTGGTCGTAGTGACCTCGGCGTTACACAACAGGTCCGCCTTGGACGTCGTATTCTTATGGCTTGGGTAAAAGCATTTGCACCCTTGTGCGAAGAATTAATCGTTCCAGTTGTTCCTGGTAACCATGACGAGCCACACCGTATTATGATGATTGACCCTACTGACTCATGGCAGATTGAAGTTGTAGCTGCGGTGCAGGATGCATGTGCAGAAAACCCAGCGTTATCCCATGTTAAATTTATGTACCCTAAGTCAGACCATGCTACATTAGCTGTAGATTTAGGTGGAACTATTATTGGTTTGGCGCATGGTCACCAAGCTAAAGATATGGGTAAGTGGATTGCGGGACAGGCAACAGGCCGTACACCAGTAGGTTCAGCAGATGTACTACTTACAGGACACTTCCACCACTTCCGCGCAGACCAAGTTGGCCCACGTTTATGGATTCAAGTGCCTGCTATGGATGGCGGTTCCGCTTGGTTCCGTGACAAGAGCGGGTTAGAGTCACCAACAGGTATCGTGTCTTTAGTTGTAGGTGAGGGTTATGACCCACGCCGTGATTTAGCAGTACTTGCAGGAGAAAACCGCTTACCATAGTGGTATGGCAAATCCTAACCAAAACACGCAGAACCTAGGCGCCAATGGCATGTCAGGGACCTACACCAATTATGGTGGAGGCGGTACTCCTGTTGCACGTGGTGAGCTTGATGGTTTGCGTATGGGTGTTGGTCGTCAACCTTCTGCAGAATATCCAGATGGTTATTTAGGAACTATCCGCACACGTCGTGATGACCGCGGTCGTCCTAACGGTCAATCAGAAAACGTATTAGATAGCCTTAAGGTTCGTATTGGTCAACGTTCATATCAACGTGGCGTTCACAAAGGTGAGCGTATTGATATGCAAAGCTATTATTATCCAGAAGGTTTAGAACCATACGCAGGTATTAGTCGTCAGATGAAAGCTGCAGTAGATGGTGCGCTATATCGTTCAACACGTCACGCACCAGTTTCTAAATTAGTTGCTGCTCCTCACCTTCCTAACGATGGTAAGGCAGGCCCAACAGTTAAGAGCGATTCACCTATGCAAATCAACCAGGCCCGTCAAGACCAGATGGCGCGTATGCGTCCTCAGTGGAAATAACATGCCAGGTAAATATGCAGATGGTCGCTATGGTCATAAGCCGTGGGATAAAGACCGTCCTGGCGTTAACACACCAGAAGAAGCCGCGTTTCCCCCACAAGAATACCTAGGGCCATTTCAATCTAATCAAGACCGCCTACTAAATCAAGCACTTGCTACTTGGACTATGGCTGGCGCAGAACTGCAAGAGCTAGTACGTCCTAATCTACCTCAGATTAACCTATTTCCAGATAGATATGGTTATACAGACCAAGAGTTAACTATTGAAGATGTAATTGGGTTGCCAGGCGCTCGCAGTGCTCAGCGTGTAGAGTCTGACTTTAGCAATACGCCTAATAGCCAACAGTCCAGCAGCCGTAACACGTTAGGAAACACAATATGAAGAACGACCCAGGTTTATTTACAGACAGCACTGGCGAAGGCATGGCTGGGGCTACAGATGTATCTTTAAGCACCCAACAACAGCTTAAAAACACCGTTTATAACGGTTCTAAGACCTGTAAAGGCTGTGGTTCTACTATGAACCCAGTACAATCGCTAAAGGACCAAAGCAATTGCCCAACATGCAATCGCCGTAAAGCCCAAAAACTATTGAAAGGACGGATGTCCCAATGACAGTTAACATCTCACGTTCACAGAACGCTGAACTCAATGAAGGTGCAACAGACGGTAAGTACCGCAAGCGCCGCCCTAATACAACTGTAGCAACAGGTATGGGCGATGACCTTGTAGAGAAGAACCGCGCAGGCTTGCATCCATACATGAACTATGGTTTTATTAACTCTGAAGAACCAGCTAAGGTAAACCCAGGGAGCAACTAATGTTTAACCGCCGTGACCGCGATGCCCGCCGTCAGGCAAAAACTGACGTAGCATCTGCAAATGCACATAAAGAGACCATGCTTGGTCTACTTCGTGCATCTCAGACTTACCCATCTGATAAAGGTGAAGTTAAACAGCGACGTCTTGTAGTAGCAGGCGACCCAGAAGCGGTTGCACATCACAAAGATGGTACGGAGATTCGTACAAAGAACCCTAGTCCTCGTGACTCTGGCGGACACGTAGAGGTAAAGTAAATGGGTCTAAAAGACATTGGCAAAATTGTTGCCAACCAAGGCGCACAAGCTGAAGATGCAAAAGCGGCAGCTAATGCACCAGCATCACGCGGCCCACAGTGGGAACCTAATATAGATTTAAGCAAGCACGAACCTGCTAATACAGCAGGTCATCGTGGTTTTAAATATGACTCTGGAAACCCATTTCATAAAGACTTTCTAACAACCTTATTAAAGAGCAGCGATGGGGGTAAGTTAGTAATCCACGAAGGTGGCAACATATCTGTCCCTAGAGATGTGGCGTTGAAGGACGGCGTTTCTGGTAAGTTTGAAGTTTCAAGTAAATTTGCAGAAGGCGGAGAACAGCGTTATGAAGGTGTTGCTCCAAAACCTTCTACAGCAGTAATCCCTGCCCCACGTAAGTCAGAAAAAACCGCAGGTAAAAGCGTACGTCCAGCAGCCCCGCGCCCTACAAAGCCTGTAGGTCCAGCAACTAAGGTGGCAAAAACTCTTGCGTCAGACCCTAAGTCAGAGATTGCATCACTATTTGTAGGTGGAAGTAGTAGAACTGACCCTGAATTAGCAGCAAAAGCAAAAGCTCGTGAGGATGCAGCAGCAGCCGCAGAAAAGGCCGCAAGACTTGCAGCACGTAAAAAGGCACTAGAAGAAGATTAATTAGTGTGATAGGCTACCGTCATGGGTAACATAATTGACGAACTAGAGCCAGATAGAATTAACCTGCTTGTATGTAAGCAGTGTAAAACTATCCAGGAAATTCCGTATACAAAAAGCGGTAAAGCATTAGGTGAAGGTCGTTATGACCAATCCGATAATCCTTGGATTGAACAATTTATTGGCACCTGTCAACAGGCAGGTCACTTTGGCGTTTTAACAGATTGTCTTACTGTTGCTTGGATGGGTAACGCCCCACTCAAAGAACAGATTCTAAGTCAGATTAAAGAGCAAATTCTAGGTGGTGGTTCTAAGGGACTAGACATCTTGGGAACTAACTTCTATAACGTCAAAGATACCTATTCAGCAGATGCAATGAGTTGCTACTCCTTGCACAATCGCCCACAGGGCCAGTGCTCTGATTACAAGTCAGACCGTAAAGAATTAAAACCAGATACAGCAAAAGACCGTAAAGAAGCAGGGTTGAAAGCTACTACCTCAAAGATTCACCTATGTGACTTCTGCCCTGTTAAGATGTACAACCAAAAGAAGGCATACCAATCGAGAGGGCTATACAAATAATGTCTGAAGAAATCATTAACGCAGAAGATATCAACATCGAACTTACCCCAGAGCAGGTATTGGGCGATGCCCCAGAGGGTACAACTGCATTTTTAGTAATCAAGCGTCCTAATAACGCTGGGTGGTATGCAACCGCTAACCTTAACGTTCGACCTAAGATTGACCGTCCAGCCGAGATGGAAGACATCAAGCATGGGTGTAGAGACATTACAGACAGTATGAATAACACCGATATTGCTCACCAAGTGCTTCATATGGTCAAAGACGTCCTTGCTGCCCAGGATAATCAGCCTAAGTAACCCTTACAATCGTCCGTAACTCAGGCTATACTGTATGTACAGTCTAGGGATAGGTGGCAGTCATGGCGTTCATCGAGATGACATGTAATTGTGTAGCAAGTTTCCAAGCGGATGTTTCTGACGCAGGAAACGAGTCGCTGATTATTATGTGGGCTCAGCAATTTGTTAGTGCGCATCAGCAATGTGGGTATATGAACCCTGTTCGCATGGATGCACCAGAGAAGCATCGTAAATTTGAGTTTGAAACCGATGTTATGTACAAGGAAAAGAAGGAAAAAGAACTATAATACGTAGATGAACTTCTACGATGCCCTTGTTGCGCAGGCGCGACCTGTATCCGTAGAGCCATCTGAAACTTCCTACTTCACCAAACCAGGCGCGGGGTTAGACCCTAGATTATTCCGCGATGGCAAGTTGATTCCTTCCGTTCGCTCGATGGTATTTCGCATCCTTCTTGAGCACCTTAAATTACATTTCCAAAGCCCAGAGGCCTATATCCATATTTGGTTAGCGGGCTCAGCGGTCTCCTACCAATGGTCTGCAGCTCGCAAGCCAGCTGACTTGGACTGTTTGATTGGGGTAAATTATCTACAATTCCGCCAATCTAATCCAGATTACAAAGCGCTAAGTGATAAACAGATAGCTCAGCTATTCAACGAGACTTTTAGAGAGCTACATCCAACCACTAGCAACTTCCTAGATTCATATGAACTTACATTCTATGTTAATGTTCAGTCAGATATTCGCTCCATCAAACCTTACGCAGCTTATTCGTTAACCAATGACGATTGGACAGTGCAACCAGAACTTAAGGGCGCACCGTTTAACAAGCAGTGGGATAGAAAAGTAGAATCTGATAAGTCAATGGCGTTAGAAATACTTTCACGGTATTCACGTGCGCTAAGTGACATTGGTGCAGCAAGTACGGATACAGCAAGACGCAATGCTGAAGCAGCATTAAAACTTGCAGTAGAACAAGGTTCGTCTTTATTTGAAGATATACATCAAGGTCGTAAATACGCATTTAGTCCTAGCGGACAAGGCTATGCCGATGTTCACAATTACCGTTGGCAAGCGGGTAAAGCATCTGGTACTGTGCAGGCACTAAAGCAATTGAAAGAGATTGCTACAATGACTAAACAGCAATTTGAAGAACAGACCTATGGACAAGAGTTGCCAACTGCCGATACGCTAATCAGACGTGCATTAAGTAATAAACGTTAATACTAATAAGGAGCACTAATCGTGGCAATTTTAATTTTCATGGAGGGCGTTCTTCGCAACGAAAAAGCCTTTCCAATTGCTGACGGCATGGCTCTGTACAGAATATTAAAAGAAAAAAACAGAGTCTTGGTCATGTGTGAAGACAAAGAAAAAAGCGACCACTGGCTTCGTCAACACCGTATTAACAATATGGATGACTTGGTTGATATTGCAGATGTACCAGCCCCAGGTGATTTCCCTAAACTACGTCAGGTGGAGTGGGTGAAGTCCCAAGGCCCAGTAGAGTATGTGATAACATCCGACCCTGATTTAACATGCAAATTGTTGGAAAAAGGAATTACTACATTAGTTTTTCTTAATCCTACTTATGCAAAAGAAGATTTTAGACCAGATAGTCGAAAAGGCGTTCGCTCATGGTCTGATATAGCAACAGAACTAGAGCGCCAACAGGACCAATACCAGGAGGATGAACGAATACTATGAGATTAACATTTGAACCCCTACAAGATGACCCAAAAACTATTTACATTGTGGCTAGTTGGAACCAAGCCTACTGGGGCACACAGTACCCAGATATTTTTGATGGGGACGATTTCCAATCTGAGTTTGAAGCACATGCCAAGAACACAGAGGGTCTACCTCGCACCTATATTGCAAAGTTAAATGGGGAATTAGCTGGGGTTATAACTATAGAGTCTGAACCAGCCATGGATGGTTGGGATTTTAATCCCTGGGTTGGCAACCTATACGTAGCTGAAGACTTCAGAAACCAGGGTGTTGGCAACTATTTGCTAGAAATGGCCCTAGTTAAATTAAAAGAACTTAAGTACGAGAAAGCCTATATTTGGACAGATGCATCCAACGAGGATTACTACACCCGCCGCCTCTGGACAGCTGTTGCTGGCAGTGAACTGGGTGAACGACGCATTTTGGTATTTGAAAAGACCCTGTAATGCGGATTGTATATTTGGGATGTGAGATTCCAAGTAACCGCACACTGCTAGAGTCGACTACAGCTAACCATGTGGGCCTGAGCTTCTATGGTCTAGTAAAACGCGGATTACCTAAAACCAAGGAATATCTATTAGAGAACTACTTCTCCAAGGATTCCTATATTTATGTGTACCCAGGGCTACCTAAAAACATCAACATGTCCAGGGTAGAGCTCGAGGAGTTTGCTGCCGCCTACGAACATATGATTGCCCTCAACATTGACCGCATATCTATATTTGCTGAGATTAATTCCTCATTTGTTGACCCAGCCTTCGTGGAGGAGCAGCGCCGCACAGTCTGGGCCCAGGTGCCGCCAGGTAAGTTTTTACCTGTTTGGAACCCTGATTCTAAGTTAGAAACTTTACAAGCCATGGGAAATAAGTACCTAGATATAGGCATACCAGGCGATGTAATCGACGTAGAGACACGTTTAGCTTCAGTGACAAGACTTATGGCTAAGCGAGATGGAAACCGCTTCCATGCGCTAGGCTGTGCCAAGCCAGACAACCTACGCTCAATCCCGTTTGAGACCGCCAGCACCCTTTCATGGTTATCGCCAATGATGCACGGGGAAACTATTGTCTGGGACGGTACTAGGCTTATGCGCTATCCCAAGCGTATGAAGGAACAGGCTCGCTCACGATACAACCACGTATATGAGAAGGCTGGCATAGATTCAGATAAAATTGCTGAAGATGACCCACAAGAAGTGTGTCGCCTTGCAGTATGGTCATACGAACAGTTTGAGGTTAGGATAAATAAAGTGGGCGACTCTTATCATGATAATAACGATGAAACTAACATGTCCGATAACGCGGAACTGACCCCTACCAATGCTGATAATAAGGGTATCCAGATGCGGAAACTTAATCCACGAAATCCAGAAGAAATGGGTAATTTACCCGTCTTCGGATACGAGATAAAGACCGATGTAGATGCCGATGGAGTCATCAGTGACGCTATCCATATCTCGTCCCAAGCGACTTCAATTAGGGCATGCGATACATGCTTTATTGCTTCTAACTGCCCTGCTTACAAGCCTCAAAGTGCGTGTGCTTTTAAGTTACCTATCGAGGTAAAGACCAAAGACCAACTCAAAGGTCTTATCAACGCAATCATCGAAATGCAGGGACAACGCGTTGCTTTTATGCGTTTTGCTGAAGAAATGAACGGTGGATACGCTGACCCTAACGTTTCTCAGGAGATTGACCGCCTATTCAAACTTATAAAGACAACCAAAGAATTGGACGATTCACGTGAGTTTATTCGCATGACCGTGGAGCGTCAAGGCTCTTCAGGTGTGCTATCTTCCATCTTCGGAGACAAGGCTCAGGCACTAAAAGAACTGCCAGACGGCGGGCTAAATGAGTCTGAAACAACCAAGATTATCAAGGACTTAACTGAAGATAAGTAAGTTTTATTATCATGATAATAAGGCACAATTTAATATGAAATAACACAGTCGGAAATCGGCTGTAACTCATGGCTACACTATACGACCCACCCCCACGAATGGAGAACACATGGCACTATCTTTCCGACTAGCCGAAGACTTTCTAAAGGAATATCGGACTAAACAAGTGCCTTGGGGTTATAAAGATGCTGGCGGTAATTCCGTTGGTGAGATTACTTTTCTCCGCACTTACTCTCGTCTAAAGGCTGACGGAACTAAGGAGACATGGACTGATGTTTGCCAGCGAGTAATCGAAGGCATGTACTCAATCCAGAAAGACCACTGCAAATCCCAGCGTCTTCCTTGGAATGACTCACGAGCTCAGGCTTCGGCTAAAGAAGCCTTTGACCGCTTGTTTAACTTAAAGTGGACTCCCCCAGGTCGCGGACTATGGGTAATGGGTACTCCGCTAGTGAATGAACAGAAGAACTCAGCGGCTCTTCAGAACTGCTCTTTTGTATCCACTGCTTCCATGACTAAGTTAGACCCTGCCAAGCCATTTACCTTCCTAATGGAAGCGTCAATGTTAGGCGTGGGTGTTGGCTTTGATGACAAGGGTGCAGATAAGGACTTCCCTATTTACGAGCCTTCTAAAGATGAGGCTAACCACCAAGTCTGGGAAATCCCAGATACCCGCGAGGGATGGGTGGACTCAGTAGGTATGTTGATTAACTCCTACTTAAAACCAGAACAGCCTAGATGGGTATTTGATTACACACTTATCCGTCCTGAAGGAGAGCCAATCAAGACCTTTGGCGGCACTGCAGCTGGTCCAGGGCCTCTCGTTAAATTACACGACTATATTTCTAACCTATTTGAAGGTCGGGCTACTCAAAAGTTAACTCGCAAAGATATTGCGGATATAGGCAATCTCATCGGTGTCTGCGTTGTCTCTGGCAACGTCCGCCGCTCAGCAGAACTTCTCATGGGTCGTTTGGACGATAAGGACTTCTTAAACTTAAAGAACCCTGCCGTATATCCTGAACGCAACTCCTATGACCCTGCCTCTCCTGGTTGGGCATGGATGTCTAACAACTCTGTTGAGGTAAAGGTTGGGGACGACTTCTCTGGAATCATTGAGGGTATCGCTCTCAACGGAGAGCCTGGGGTTATCTGGATGGATATTACCCGTCAGTATGGTCGTCTTATTGACCCTATCAACAACAAAGACCATCGAGCATCTGGTTACAATCCGTGTGCCGAACAATCATTGGAATCTTTTGAGTGCTGTACTCTGGTTGAAACTTACCTCAACCGCCACGACTCTATTGAAGATTACAAGCGAACCCTTAAGTTTGCTTACCTGTATGCAAAGACCGTGACATTGCTTCCTACTCACTGGGAAGAAACTAACGCAATCATGCAACGCAATCGTCGCATTGGAACTTCTATGTCTGGTGTTGCTAACTTTGCAGACCGCAAGGGCTTGCCAACTCTCCGTGAGTGGATGGACTCTGGTTACAAAGTTATCCAAGACTACGACCGCACATACTCAGAGTGGCTAGGTATCCGTGAATCTATTAAGACTACTACTGTGAAGCCAAGCGGAACTGTGTCTATCCTTGCTGGAGAATCTCCTGGAGTGCACTGGACGCCAGGTGGAGAGTACTTTAACCGTGCAATCCGCTTTTCTAATGATGACCCTATGCTACCTCTCTTTAGAGCGTCGGGTTATAAAGTAGAAAAGGCTTCGGAATCTCCAAAAACAACTTCTGTAGTCTTCTTCCCTATCCATAGCTCCGCACTACGCAGTGAGAAAGATGTTTCTATATATGAAAAAACTTCTCTTGCCGCTATGGCTCAACGCCATTGGTCGGACAACAGCGTAAGCGTTACAGTATCGTTTGACGCGGACAAAGAAAAGGATGCCGTGGGAACAGTGCTACATATGTTTGACGGGCAACTCAAAACCGTTTCCTTCCTACCTATGGGGAACGCGACTTACCCGCAAATGCCATATACACAGATAACTAAAGATGAATACGAAAAATCTACTATGAAGTTACTGCCAATCGACTTTACAGATGTCTATGCGGGCATGGCAGCGGATGCCATCGGAGAAAAATACTGCTCTACCGACTACTGCGAAGTACCAAAGCCCTAAACTAATATAAAAGTAGAGAGCCCCTAGTTACCCGAAAACTAGGGGCTCTCTTTATTTAGTAAGGCGCAGGTCTATCTATCCGAAGGGGTGGGTCATGAATAGCCTTAGAGGAAGCAATGAAAAACCTCTTTGACGCCTATATTAAGTTATTTACATTTACTACAGTAATTAGGGGCTCTTAAATTATTAGGGTGTGTGCGGTAAGTGCCACCACAGTGATAGCACAGGACTTGTACCGTGGCACTATCCCCGAACTTACTCTCTTTAATATAAAACGGACTACGAACTCTTATATCTTTAATCATCATCTTCTAACTCGTCGTCATCATAAATCTCTTCATCTGGAATATCAGGTGAAGGTCTGCCCCACTCTGGGTCAGGAACAATAGGGTCGAAAGAATAACCGAAGGTAGCCATTTCTATCTTAAATCTCTCTCTTAAACAATACTTTGCCCTCAAACGCCATGGGCTTGCCCTTTGCGTCTGGTGGTGTTGTGGTGCATGCGGTCATCTTAATAGACTTCTTAGTAGTCATCTTAATAACCTGCTCTTTAATCCAACGCTTACCTGCGCTTGCGTTACTCCATGCGGTTGAGACAATAACATTACCTTCGTCAATGCCTTCGTCGTAGGTAGTAACACGGGCTAGCCATGCGCCACCCTTTTCAGGGTTCTTTTTAAGTGTTGCGTCAAAGATTACATTTACTTTTTTAGCCATTTAATTGCTCCTTAGTGATAGGCCAAACATACGGAAGGTTCTCGTCAATCGTTGGAAAATACTTGCGATAGTGTTCGGGTAACTTCCTAACTAGGTTCGCTTGGTGCGACTTATGGAAGTCGGGGTCGCCTAGCCATGAAGGATAGGTTACAGGCTCAACTGGGAACTTGTCTAGTAGGTTATCTACATAGCCCCGTCTGCGCCACTCAACACAAACTATGCGCCCATACTCGTAAAGGGCAGGGAGATTATCTCTCCACATGAGTACGGCAGGGTGGTTACGCCAACCGCCTCTCTCTCCGCTCTCTCCGTTAAGCACACGCATAATCTGATACGCCTCAACTCTCTGCTTACCGAGTCGGCGCATGTCTAATATCTTTGCGGTTCTCTCAAAACTCTCATACGGCAGGAAGGTCTGCACTTAACTTACGCCGTCCATTTCTGATACGACTTTCTTTTCTATCTTTAACCCTTCGCTCTCTCCGCAACCGCAACTCTCACAACCGCATGTTCTCTCTTTGTCGTCAGACATATCTCTCTCTCTCCTTAAATAGACGCAGGACTTCCCTGCGGTACTAAGCACATCACGCAAAAGGCTAGTCCAACTGATACTGCTTCGTCAATATCCATGCCTTCGGGTGCGATTAACTCTCCGTTATCATACTCAATAAAACAACGGGCGCATCTCATTTCTCAATTCCAAAATCTTCTAGGTTCTCATCAGTAATGGGAGTATTGGGTTCTAAGTTTAATTGCGTTCCATAACCCTGATAAATAACTGTTCCGTTCTCATCTTTAATAGTAACTACTTCTCTTGCGGTCTTAATAAAATCTTGTAGGTAGTGACTCTCAACGATAGTTTCTACTGTCGCTGTATTCTCTCCTTTGTATTTAGTTCCTTCGGGCAAAGTAATAAGACTATTCCACTCGCCTTCATTAGCCTGTGTAATAGCCTCAATACATGTTTCTACCATGCTTAGTGGTACGGGTGGGTTGAGATTATTCTGTAAGTGGAAGGCGACCAACTTCCAAAAGTCGCTTAGTTCCTCTAACTCGTCGTCAAGGTTCTCTATAATCTCGCCTTCATATATTTCGTGACCTTCATGGTCGTATCCGATAATCTCATCAGACATGGTAAGACACTCCCGTTCTTAGGTTTCTTTGATACATAACTTCGGTAATTGTATCTCTAGTAAGACAATTAGCACAACCGCATGCTAACGGGTGTCCTTCAATAAGCCTATCTAACTCATCTAATAACTCTGTGATACTCACGCTATCTCCTTCACTATCAGGTCGCACTTATGGGCTAGGTCGCCGTACTCATCACGCACCCACTCATCTGCCATGCGTAGTGCTTCCGCAGGTGTTGTGGCTTCCCATGTCGTACCCATATCTACTACAACTCTTACTTCGTACTTAGGCATATTCCTCTACCTCTCGCTCAATAACGCCTTCTACAATAAGGCTATCTAATAGGTCTGCTATATCTCCCAACCGACCCTTTAACTTAGGGTTAGTAACTTCGTATCGGGCTTCCTCAATAGCATTTACCATTGAGTATAGGTTCTCCTTCGTGTAGTCCATTACGCTTGCTCGCTTTCTGCTTCTATTAGGGATAGGTAACTTACAATAGGTGCTTCTATATTTAACTCCACCATTAGGTCATAGATACTGTCGTTAGCCTCATCTAGCACCATGCGTTCATCATGGTAGTCAAGCCACTCTATGCGTTCATCATGGCTACCGCGTAGGTATGCGGTGTCTAGTGCTACATCTAGTGCGGTATCTAATAGGCTTATTGCCTTCT
>Ga0247723_1000447_pt1 | contig 28555 bp, 43 predicted proteins | sample MSEWelMarce5H_FC_FD_189079 | JGI IMG/M metagenome (GOLD analysis project Ga0247723, IMG submission 189079) | Subsurface sediment microbial communities from gas well in West Virginia, United States - MSEEL Well Study Marcellus 5H_FC | ecosystem: Environmental > Terrestrial > Deep subsurface >... | reverse complement strand
AATATCTTAGACAAGATGGTTAAAAAAGGAATATTCACTAAATAATGAAAAAATGGATCGGTGTATGTTTGTTTTTACTCTTTTTTCTGAAAGGTTCAGGACAAGTTGTAACGCAAACATACATAGACCCATGTGATTTAAAAACCTATGTCGTTACAATACCGATAACAAATAATAATGGCGTTGTAGTTATTATTAGAGGTAAATCCAAGGTATTCACTTACGCACAATTTACAAGTGGCGAAGTTGACCAATGGATAAAAAGTATATTTGCAGCTCCATGTCCATCAAGTTTAGTAGTTCAACAAACAGTAACAGCCGCAGTATCTCAGGCGGCATCAGCGGCAGCAAGTTCGGCCGCATCGTCAGCCGCAAGTTCATCAGCATCTGCGGCCGCGAGTTCAAGTGCGAGTGGAGCGGCATCGACATCATCACAATCATCATCAACTTCATCGTCCTCACAATCTTCTTCCCAATCGTCATCGTCATCTGGGGAATCGTCCTCATCAGAGAGCAGTTCAGGTGGATCAAACGAAAGTTCGTCAGAATCAAAATCGGAAAGTAAGAGCGAAGAAAAAAAGGAAGAGAAGAAAGAAGAAAAGAAAAAAGAAGAAAAGAAAAAGTCTGTTGCCGCTAACCCAATGTTAGTCGCATCTGACCTAACAACAGCTCAAGGACCTGATTTCAGATATAATGCGATAGTATCTTTTGGTGTAAGTAAATCGTCGATGGCTGGGAACGAGAGCTGGGGGGCAACAGCACTAATATGGAGCACTTTAAGACAATTTGCTCTTAGTGGAGGATATACCAAAATGGATTTTAATAAAGGACAACTTAATGCAATCCATTCATACTCCATAACAGGAGCATATTTGGAAGGAAATTATATGAGCCTTGTTGGTTACACCTATATCAAACCACACCCTAAATTTGGTACCTACGGGTATAATTTAGGAGCCATAACTTTATTGTTAAAGGATACCAAAATAATAAACAGTAAAACAGGTGAGACAAAAGAAATATTCAATACGTCTTTCTCAACCTCAGTGGTTACGTTTTGGACAAAACCATATCCCATTGATCAAAAGATTACCCTATCCCCACAGGTATTCTTAATGAATTCGCCAATAAGTTGGAATTCAAAAACGGGAGAAACAACGGTTGACAGACAATTTGGATTTTTGGCTGGATCGTCATTTGACTATAAAATAAGTAAGAGATTTGGATTTAGTTTTAACTACAAACTCTCAGGTTCAACTCTAAAAGGAGCACCATTACTTAGTAATTTCTTGATAGGTTCAAGAGTAATGCTTTAAGACTATGAAAAAGATATTAGACATAAGACATTTTATAATTTTAGGTTTAATAATAACATTAATAGTGTTATTAAAATCAGATAACAACCCAAAGATAAAAGAAGTAATTAGAGAAGTTCCGTCGGAACCAATTCACGACACAATACCTGTCGAAGTTGAAGTTGAAGTACCATTTGCAGTTAAAGGTGATGATATCTATCATGATACAACAATATATGTTCCAACATATGTACAAGTTGATACTGCGGCAATTTTACAAAGTTTTTATGTTACCAACTCATTTATCGACACAATAAAGTTGAATAACAACCAAGGGTTCGTATACTTGAATCAGACCGTATCTGAAAACAAAATAGCATCAAGAAAATGGTCTGCAACAATTAAACCAAAAATAGTTAGAGAACCCGCACCAGAACCACCACCAATCAAAAACCAAGTATTCTTTGGTATTAACGGATCGATTAGTAGAGAAGATTGGGTGAATTCATTAGGAATGGGTATAATCCTTAAAACAAAGAAAGATCATCTGTATCAAATCGGTACAGGAGTTGCAAACAGAACAGTTGACGGAGTTACAGGAGAGTTTAGACCATTCATAAATGGAGGGGTATATTGGAAGATAAAAGTAAAACAATAAAATATTTATAATAAAACAATACCTATGAAAAACTTATTTTTGATTTTCGCAATGGTTCCCATGTTAGTAATCGGACAAGTCTCCAATTGGAGAACTAACCCACCTCAACAACAATCAGCACCACAACCACAAAGATCAACACCATCAGTACAACCGTCAACACCACAAAGAAATGATATAAGTAGTTGGAGAAGTCAACCACCATCAAGAGGGAATGATAGACCTATAAGAACAAGACCAGGTTCTAATATTATTGTAAGAGACCCGTTTTTTAATGACTTTGGATGGGGTTGGAATAGATGGGATATGTGGGGAGCACCTGCATTTGGTTGGAATTATTGGAATCCAGGATTTTATTTTAATGATTGGGGGTATAGACAACCTGCAAGAGTTTACATATATGATAATGGTAAACGAGATACTATTAAAGGTAAGAAACCAGTTATTAGTTTTGGTATCCAAAAAACATCAGACAACCAAGTTGGTGGGTTCTTTACAATTGGTAATAAAGGATATTTGATAACGGAATATAATGCAAGTATTGAAAGAGATAAGTCTACATTTTTTCCTTTTGGAAACGTAACTCAAGTTGACTTCCCACTTGTAAATGATTTGGTACAAAGACAAAGTTTTTATATTGGAGCTGGAAAAAGAATAAAAAGAACGGGTATTCATATGATGATCGGAACTGTAAGTGAAGATGTAAAATGGAGAGGTAAGGATGATTTGGGTTATATCACATTTCCGAAATATTTGGATAGATTTACAACAATAAAAATAGGTGCTTTACACGATTATAAGAATTTTACAATCAAAATGGATTATGATCCAATAATTAATAATGGAACTTTTGGATTAGGAGTAAATTTTTAACTATTTAATTAAATGATGGATTTACGTAAACTAATCAAAGAATCTTTAAAACAAGAATTAGATAAATCTTTAATTCTTAAAGAAGATGTTAATTTGTCTGAGGCTTTACAATATCATATTGATAACGGATTAACATTAACAAATAACGTTTTCAGAGTTTATTCTGAAAGTTATTTTGATTTGGTTAATGAGGTCAGAGAATTATTTAAAGAAGGTAAAATTGACCTTAACGAAGATGATAGATTAATGATTGAATCTGATTTAGGAATCAAAATTAAGATTGGTAAACAATACGTTTATTTAGATGCCCCTTATATCTCTGAAACCGAAACAGAGGAAGATATTTTAGCTGAAGCAAAACATCACGGTAAAAATGTTGATTTGGGTAGTCCATTTAGAACACCAGGGGGACCAAAAAAATTCGCTGTTTATGTTAAAAGTAAAACAGGTGGGGTTAAAAAAGTTACTTTTGGTGATCCTAATTTAAAGGTAAAAAACGCAAATAAGAAAGCAGCTAAATCATTCAGAGCTCGTCATAAATGTGATCAGAAAAAAGATAGAACTACTGCAGGTTATTGGTCTTGTAATGTAGGTAGATATGCTAAACAACTTGGGTTATCATCTTCAAATTCTTGGTAATGGAAGTAGACAAAATTAAAAAATTTTTACAATCTTATCTTGATAGTGTAATTGTTCCTAAGGTGAATAAAGAACTTGCGTCTGAAGAAAACGATGAACCAATTAAAATGGAAGTTTTTCAGGTTTTAAAAGGGAGTTATCAACCACCAATATATCACGCCTTTATTGATATAGAACCAAATTGGGACGGTAGTTATCGTAAAAAAATAGAGAATGATGTCAATGACTTTATGAAAATTCTTTCTATTCCTAATAGACTAAAAATTCATTGGAACAAAAGACCGGCATTCAAAGACTCAAAAAAATAATATGGATTATCCTTTTCATCAAGAAAATATTGACGGTAAGATAATAAGAACATTCTCACCTGATGTAGATGTTGATGAATTAAAATGGCATCAAGATTTGAATGATAGAAAAATTACCGTAATTGAAGACGGAGGATGGTCATTTCAAATGGAAGACGATTTGCCAAACAAATTATCGAGTGCCGAACAATTTTATATTCCGAAATTTGTTTGGCATAGAGTTATTAAAGGAGAAGGAACTCTAATTGTTGAAATACAAGAATATTAATATGTCATACTTAGTTGCCAATATACCTCCAATAGAGGTTTTAATAGATAAAAGATTTTTATACGATTTTCAGAAAGATGAGGAAGGTAATTTTCTGGGTGACGGAGAATGGGAAAAAGGTCATTGGGTTACTGTTAAAAGTATTCCCAACCAAGCGTTGTTGTTCGAGACATACGTAGATAAATTTTCAGCAGTTTACGACAAATTACCAATACATGCTTTTAGATGGAGAGAATTGGAAACAGGAGACACAGTTTATCCATTAGACTTCTTACAACTTTGGGATTGTTTATCTTATAATATAAGTGTGATTCAAAAAAGAGTTTTAAGAAAAACAAAAACTTTAACAACTTTAAAAGATCAAACTATTGTTGAAGGTGAATACCTTTTTACAATCGATACTGCAAGTTCAGATCCAAATGAATTAGATATTGGTTGGTCCGAAACTCCAAATGAACATAAATGTTATAACATTTCCAAAATTGATAATGGTCAATTCGTGGCCCAACCAAACAACCGAACAAGATGGTTTCAACCATCAAGGTCAGGAAGTTTGGATGAGATTCCATATTTTAGATATTCGACCAAAACATGGACTTGTGAAGGATTTACAAAATGGAGACCATCAGATACTGATTGGACTTATTAAGCTCTCATTGTTGGAACGGGTTCAGAATAGGACACTTCAGGTCTCAATTCTCTGAATCGTCCATTAACTTCAGCAGGTTCTGGTAACATCTCACTAAGTAATTCATTTAACGTATTCATTTCTCTTTGATAATTAGGCGTAGGAGGCTCTGGTTGTTCCATTGATTGTTCATCAAGTGGAATTGTTTCATCTGGTGCGGAAAATTCAATTCTCATTTTTTCATATCCTTTTAAACATTCATTATGAACTTGTTCTTGAATTTCATCAGAAGATAGATTTTTATTTGTTAGTTCTGATTTGAAAATTCTTCTAACAAGTGGGAATAAATAATCATCAGCATCAATGTCAAGATAATCAACTCTAGAATCTTCCGCGTTCCAAAAACTAAATTCTGAATCCCCATCTATCCCTTTATATCCTGCAAATTTATAACCCGTCTGTTTGTTGATGAAGTAAACTAAAATACCTCTTCTCCAATATTTCTCAAAATAGTTTTTTTCTCTTTGATATGTTGTACACCATCTTGTTGATGCACCATATTTTGCGGACGCTGAAAATGTTAAAGGTCTAACAACAACCCACCTTTCATCTTCATATTCTTTAATAACCTGACCCTCAAGGTCTTTAGTAAATTCTTTCATTGAAGCTAAGGTTACCGCACCTCTAACATCCTCAAGGTCTTTATAGGTCGATACGTCCTTATTTTCAATTTGGTCTTTCTCCATATAACCCATAAACTCTTTTAGAGTTTGGTAGGTATCCATACTGAAATGTTCTGCAACGTAATTTGCAATATAATACATCTGACCATCATTTAAACCATCAGTTGAAATTCCTTTATTCATCATAACGGATTGTATTTCCAACATACCTGATAAGTAGTCTTCTTTATTAGACCAGAATTTCTTGGGATTAAATTTTTGACCAAATATTTTACACAATAATGGAAGATATTTGTAAGACTTGGAAGTATCTAATCTTGTCATCATATCAAACATAGTGACATTTAATTCAGGATATTGTTTTTTTAATTCATCTAAACGAGACATATTAATAGTTTTTTTAAAAATATAAGAAAAATAAAAGTATGAGTCAAAAAAAGGTCTAATTATTTAAACCACATAATAAACGCCTTTCGATAACCTGAAGTAACTGGCATTACTCCATGAACATGTGATTCATCACAATGAAATCCTACAATCTTTTTTGATTTTGGAGTTACAAGGATATCTAAAGTTGGGAAATGTGTTTCTCCACCAACTATATCATCGTTTAAATAAAGTACAGTTGTAAAAACTCTCCAAGGACAGTAGTTGTCAACCCATGTTCCATCGTAGTGTGAAAAATTATCATGATGATGATCTGGAGTTCCTAATGATCTTGAATCGGGATCTGTTGGCCAAACAGCATCTGCATGGTAATCAAATCCTTTAGTTTGATATGCAAACCCAACATAATCTATTTCCCAATTTCTAAATTCAATAGAATCATTTAAGAAATTTATGTGTTTTTCAATTAATTTCTTATAGAGTAAAGTAGATAGTATAGGACTATCAACACCAAGATTGATCCAGTGATAAAATGGGTCGGACCCGAATTCAAGATCTTTAATGTTATTATCAATCTCTGATAATAAAAAGTCTCGTTCGTAGTCAGAAATAAAGTTTTGTTTTTGAACTACCATAATTTTTGCAATCAAGATAGGATTTGAACCTACAAATCATTTCGTGTTCTTCCATACCACTAAATGACATACCTATGTGACCCTGCGGGAAGAAATCGTCCATCTTGCGATGCCTACATAGGTGTGTATACCACTACACTTCTTGATTATGTTAATCACTCAAATGGGTATTTGTTATAATATCACAATTGTTGCACTATACTCTGGTTAATTACTCCGTCTGTATCCAACAGCTTTATGTTGGCTTATAATTGGCTACTTTATTATAACTCACATTTTTATTTGTGATTAGCGGAGAGAGTAGGATTCGAACCCACGGACCTGTTACAGTCTACAGTTTTCAAGACTGTCGCGATAGACCAACTCTGCCATCTCTCCAATGTTTTTTCAAAGATACTAAATTAAATATACAAATCAAAAGGTATTTATAAACGATGAATAATTTAGATCCGATAATAAAAAGAGCCAATAAGTTTTTCGATAGCCATATTTTCGAGGTTTATACCCAACCTACACACGACAATGACTTTTCTATGCCGACAAATGTTAAAATTGTTTTAACAGGAGTAAAAGACTATATTGTAATTGGTGAGAAAAAACCTCATATTCAATATACCATCTATATTTTACCAACAAATACTCAGTCAGATTCTTTCAATAGCTTGTGGTCAAATTTATATGGAAATGAGTTACCTATTACCACCACTAGTGTTGAATATTCTGAACTACGATTTATTATGAATCTAAAATTGGAAAATTTTTTAAAATACTTCGGTATAGATGCTAATGTAATTTGTACTAAAGTTATAAATGAAGTTGAACCCATGAAGTTAAATGAAAGTTTAATAGTAGAATCTAAACTTGACAATGTCGTAAGAACAATTGTTAAAGACATTTTAGGGTTAATAAAGTTTCAAAGAAACGGCCAGTTTGTTTTACCTGAAGATATTAGAATTGAAGATCAAACTTACAAGTTTTCTAACTTACCTGAGTTTACTATAGAATTAGAAGTTCTTGAAAGTGATACTGTAGATAGATTTGATGTTGAATGTGCCTATTACAAAGAAGAAGATGTGATCACTATCGATATAGTTATTAATCCTGATGTAAAATATTCAATATTATATGATATTGTTGGAGAGTTAAATGAACAAGTGAGACACGAAATTGAACATATGGTTCAAAATGCTCGTGGAATGGAATTACCTGAAAAAGAACCAAAATCACCTTTAAAATATTATTCTCAACCACACGAGATTGGAGCCCAAATTGCTGGTTTTAAACGAAAGTCAAAAATAACAAAACAACCATATGAAAAAGTGGTTAGAAACTGGTTCGAAGATAACAAACATAAACATAGAATGACCCCAAAACAGGCTGATAAGGTTATCCAACAAATTATTCAAAACTCATGAATAAAGAATTAAAACTAATTCGTAGGGTATTGATTGGAAATTCCTTCAATAAGGATGGATATGAATATCGTTTTTTATCGATAGATCCTGACGACAGAGAATTGGCATATAATATTGTTGTGGATGTTACTTTACCTAAAAAAGGTCAATCATACGCAACTCCTGTTTTTAGTGGACATATCCATGATATTCTTAGTAATATTTGGAAATATATTGGCACATCATTTTCATACTCTGAAAAGATATTAGTTGATGGTGAGGATTCAGTTAAAGGGGGAGTTTACATTTCTCCTAAAAAACAAAAAGAGGTCTTTTTTACAATGGTAAGAGAGATCGATCATGTTAAAATAAAAACCGATCTTGGAAATTTATCATTTGATGTGTCTTGGAAACCCATGGAAAAATTTTATTCGTTGGATGATGTGTACTTAGATTTTAATTTTAACATTCAAATATCTAAGTTTATATTAGATGGTGCTTATGTTAAACCTAATTTAAAAATGGCAGATGATGTTGCGGGTGCTATTTTGAATGTGATGTATGATACAGACTATCTTAGAGATGAAATCAATAATGTAATCTATGATGTTATGGCTGACGAAATAGACATTACAGGAGTGGACGATCTTTACTACCAAGTACTGTTTTATATTTCTAAAATTGATGGATTTGAGGTCAATGGAAGATTTGGTAACTACTACGATTTAGAACCAAATATGTTTATTTAATCCGTTCGTTGAAATTTCTTTGCTAATTTTTTCAATAGTGTTCTTAGTAAAGAACCTGTAAGTAAAACCACACCCGAAGCTACTAATCTTTTTCCGATTAATAATAATGTTTCTTGTGTGTTACTTGCACCTAATATCAAACTGTAAAGATCGTCTAATATCGGTATAATAAACGCGTATGACATTGTATTAATCATACTACCAGTACTAACCCCAATAGAAGATAAAAACCTTATAAAAACAGATTTAAATTGGTCTGCTTTATTTTGGATTTCATTAAATTCAGATACTAATCCTTTTTCTTTGATCTTTTTATGTAAAGCTTTGATCTTAGTTTCGTTATCGTAGAAGTATGTTGCAACAGCACCTAATGTTAGTAATGCAATGTCGTGAGGATCCATTCCAACATATTTATTTTCAATCCAATTTCTTAGTGGACCCATCATTCCCCCAATAGAAGCACCCCATGTTAAAAGGAATTTAAAATTAAGACCATTATTAATCTGAACGTCTTCTATAATTTCCTTAGCGATATCATTAAGCTTTTTGGCATTCTCGCTAAGTCTTTCTCGAACAGACTCGATTAATATAGTTTGCATTTGGTTTTCCGAAATCAAATAATTCATACAAACAATAAATACTTAATTTATATTTATTAGTATGATTAATCCAGAAGTAAAAACAGGAGATAGAATAATTTGTTATCATATGGAGAGTGAATTGTCAGTTCCTCCTGGTACAAAAGGTACTGTTGTTAGAGTATCAAGAGATCCTTTTGAATCAAATGATGAAAAAATTGTTGAAGTAAAATGGGATAATGGTAGTAAGTTGTCGTTATTATCATCACAAGACATTTGGAAACTTGATAAAAAAAATATTAAAGAGGCCGTTCAGGCTCCCCCTGAATATGATTATTTCAAACAAAACCCTGAGATTTTTGTAAATTATGATTGGAGATTTTTGAAAAAATATTTGTACTTGTTAAGAGATACTGGTTTGGTTAATATGTTTGAGGCGTCACCATTTTTATTTTCAGGGAAAGAATGGATTGATAGATATTATGGTGAAGGAAGAGAAGATGATGAGAAGTTCCAAAAGTTTTTGGATGAATCGGAAAACGCTAAAAATAAGATGATCCAAGGAACATTAAAATATATGGAGTCCAAAGGTAAAGAAATCGAAATAGAGGAAGTTAATAGAATACTTCGTAGAATGGCACAGAAAATGGTTCAGTTATATGTTACCTTTAATTAAGTTTTAATTTTAATTATTGTCTGGGTTTCTTCCTTTATTATGGTGTATTCTTTTAAGTAACGATTATCTAAAGATATTGCATACTTTTTTAAATTGATAATTGGTTTATCAATGTTTTCTCCTTTAATGTTTCCTGTGATTGATTGAGGTTCAAAATCAATTCCAATATTTTGCCATTCATCACCAATAATTTCAGGTAGTATTATTTGATATTCCATTATTTTAATTTGCCTTTTGAATTTTTTCTATTGTTCCGTTTTTCCAATGTTTTACAATCCAACCATTTTCATCGAGATAAACTAATGGTAAATCTTTACCCCACGTTTGTTCCTCAACCCTTTTTTTGAAAGATTCTCTGAATTGTTCAGACCTAAGGTGATTAGCCAATTTTTCTTCTTCTATATCCATTTTAATTACTCAAAGGAGCTTTAATTTTTGGGTGTGATTCGTAACCAATTAATTCAAAACAATCGGGTCTATAACTTTTGAGTTTCTCATCCAAAGTCTTTTCACCTAAATGCTCTTTTACTTTTTCGTGCATGTACCAATTACGTTCAGTTATCTTAACTGTTGGTAATTCATAAGGAGTTCTTCCGATTTGTTCTTTCGCTTGATCGATGTGATTTGAATATAAATGAACATCACCTAAATTACCAATCAATTCATCAGGTACCATATTCACTTCTTTGGCGATTATTTCTAATAACAATCCGTAAGATGCAATATTAAATGGTAAACCCAAAAATGTATCTACTGAACGTTGGTTCCACATTAAAGAGATTGCTCTGGTTGGTGCGTTTTCTTGGTTCATCTCTTGTACAATGTGGTCATGATGCATATGCGAATCAATCTTGTTACCGTACCAATTAAATCTTTCACTTTCACTCAACTCTCTTGTATAAACTTGAAACCCATAATGACATGGTGGTAAAATCATTTGGCCTAATTCAGCCACATTCCAAGCACTAACCATTAAACGTCTGCTATCTGGATTTGTTTTTAATTGTTGTACTAAATTTGAAATTTGGTCAATTGATGTGGATATTTCCGGATAATGTGTGTGACCATCATACCATTCATTCTCTTGATATTTCCATTTTCTCCATTGCTTACCATAGATTGGTCCTAATTCACCCCATGTCTTTGCAAAATCATTATCGGTTTTTATTTTGCCGATAAACTCTTCTTGTGATAATAATGTTCCGTGAAATCCATGTCCCATCATTATTTCAGTTTTGGTTTTGTAATTCTTATAAGCATCACCATCCCAAATATGACAATCATAATCCAATAAGAATTTGATATTGGTATCACCTCTTAAAAACCATAGTAATTCAACCACCATAGTTTTCCATGCCATTTTCTTTGTTGTCAGTAACGGAAACCCTTCACTCATTTTATGACGGATCTGTCTACCGAATACTGATATGGTACCAGTCCCTGTTCTATCTTTTTTTTCTACACCCCACTGAAGAATGTCCTCGAGTAGTGATTGATATCTTGCATCTAAATTGTTCATATTAATAATTTTTAAATAATCCAAATAAAAAACTAATTTGTATTTTCATACCTTGACCCCATTCAATATAAAATAATGAGTTACCATAGTTAATTTCTAAAAAAGAAATCCAACTTCTACCCACTCTGTGGATATCAATTGCAAGTAATTCTACATTTAATCTCATAGTAATCCTCCTTCTTTTTTCCAATCTTCTTGTATTTGAGTATTATTCAACCCTTTCAAAAGATCTAAGAATGTGTTTTTAAGTTTATTGTATTTTTCTTCTGATTCTAATTTACCTAATTCATAGGATTTCTCCAAAGCGTTAATGATCCCATTATTATTTAGGATCATTCCGTGAACATTGTGTTCTTTCATTAGTTTTTCAAAATCGGGTCTCATGGTTCTAATTCTTTTTGCCAAAACGGTTTACTGTATTGTGGTTTTATTAACTTCCAAATTATTTCATCTACTTTTTCGTTGTTTCCGTTCCACATGGCGAACATGATTGCATGTAAAACCTCTTGTTGTTTCATTACAAATTCAGCGAATTCTTTTTTAGATGGTTCAGGGTCTTTGTCACCAAATTTTCCATATCTGAATCCGTCATGTAGTTTTCCTGCGGTTTCCCTTAATTGGAAACATCCGTATTTTAAATCTCGGATTGTCATTCTTACCCACTTATCAAATTCATCAGGAACTCTATCAAGTAATTCATCAATGTTTTTTCCGTCTTTAAGGTATTCCCATATGTCCACATTTGAAAATCCAGTTAATATCCTATGAAGACGAACATATTCTTCCCCTTTTATCTTCATTCTAAACCCATTTCTAAAACGGATGACATAACCTTCTCGGTCTTTGGATATCAAAGACTTAAGGGTCTTGTAATCGTTAATTGCATCATACTTCTTAACAACAGGCATTCTGGTTTCATCACTGATGTATAATAAAGAAGTGTAATCCAACTCTTTTCCTGAAGAGTTGTTTATCATAGATAAAACAACCAAAGATTCTTCATCACCATATCCACAAACAATTCTGTTTTCAGGATATATTATTTCCACCAAAGTGGTATATCCTTTTGGTATTGGCTCAAAGTTGTATTTCTTAAGAATTTCTTTTGCTCGAACTGCTTGATCAGAGGTGAAAGACCCTTTGGTTGCTAATATCCATTTTCCTTGATACCAAAATAAAATACCTAACGAACCATCTAATTTTTCAAAAACCTCGAAAGGTTCGTTTGGTATTTCTTCTGGTTTGTGTTCTTCAATATTAAAAAATTTATCAAAACCTTTCGCAACTACATTTCCTTCTTGATCTAAAATAAGACCACGACATGCTTTGGTAATTTCATCCCACTTATTTTCATACTGACAAGTACGAGAATAGTTGTAGATAGAAATAGGAAGAGTTGGATGGTCATTTTTGACCACCAACCCATCACTGATGTATTTGTTCAATATGTTTAAATCGAAGTTCAATTTATTTTTTAATTAACATGTTTGTGTTTGCAATTGGTAATCGAAGAACTGGCAAGCTCTTGTCAAATTCATCTTTTTGCATGATTTCATAATGTTGTTCCAAAACTTTAACGGTCGGAACGGAATCTAATTGATAAAGGATCTCTGATTTTTCAGGTGTTCCTTCATAAACTTTAACGGTTTTTGTTGTTGTGTTGAATACTAATGTTTGCATTTTCTTTTTTTTTTATAATTGTTCAAAATTTATTGTGTCGTCTTTTCCAAAGTTATCGAAATTTTTCCAAAGTGTAAACTTTCTCCCAACTCTTGGAAGGGAATGGTGCTCCCTATGTCCACACCACTGGCATTCTCTAACTACTACTCTAATAACATCCCTCCCTTGTGGATGATTTTTTACTTTGTGCTTTTCTTTACGGTACTCCCAATTATGAACACCGATATAGCAAAATGGGTTTATCATATTATAATTTAATTTCAAATCTGGTTTTCATAATTTGGAGTTTGTCTTCAGGTACCCCATGAACGTTCTGTCCACCATGTCTATTTTCAATAATCAAAGATACAACTTTATATCCGTATTTTTCAGCCAATTTGAAATAATCTTCCATTTCCCACTCTTGGGTAAAAGTGTTTGAAACGGCAATTTCAGGATAATATTGTTGATTATTTTGATGATCAATCATTCGTGTTTCAACTTCTTGTTTACACCAAGCGTGAGCTTCCTTTAATTTTGATCCATCAAAATTGTAATTACCTTCTTTATCGTAGAAGAACTTATCTGCTTCACAAACAGCATAATCATTCCAAATTGCCGATGCAAATGATGTCTTACCCGATCCAGGTAACCCTCTTACTAAAAATAATACTCCACTCATATTAATATCCTTTTTGAATTGTTAATCCGTATGCAAAATTAAGAAAAGAAATTTGAATTCCAAAAGCGGGAGATATTACCCCCGTCTCAAAAAAATACTCTTTATCGTACCATATTGATATACAAGGTATTAACCAGTATTTTCCTCTTATTTTAACTAACCTGTTATTTTCTATAAACCATTTTTTCATATTATCCTTTGTCTTTGTTTTGTAATTCATCTAAATGATGATCGTACTCACCTATTTCCGAAACCTTTGGTCTGTTTCTAAGTAATGGTACAACTTCCCTATAAACATTATAGGGTCTGAACTCAGTGTGACCATCCATACCCACATCCATTCTTTGACCTTTACTAAGTTTAAGATTGTTCGGTAAGTGACAGTGACCGTGTAAGTGCATCACACCTTTACCAAGACCATCCCATGAACTTATGGGATAGTGCATCAAACGAAACTTAAACTGTCCTATTTCAAGGGTATTATAGTGAGAAACCGATTTAAATAATCCTTGAGATCCATCTCTGTTATTTTCTATGTGGTGATCGTGATTACCCAAAACTAAGTGAATGTTTTTGCAGATGATCCTGTCCCAAAATTCACGTATTTGTTCAAACCCACCAAAAGACCAATCACCTAAGTGAATTAACATATCGTCTTGTCCAACAACTTCATTAATATTGTTAACAATTGTGGAATTCATCTTTTCTATGGTTGCAAAGTCACGAGTTTGAGAAACAGGGATTTCACCTTCTTTGGTTCTCCAAGCGGTAACACCTCTACAGATATTTTTGTGAGAATAGTGAGTATCGGAAGTTATCCAAACATTAACTTCAGGATTATTTTTAGTATCGACAGGTATCTTTATCATAAGACAACAAAGATAAGTAAGATTTTGGAGATAACAAACTTTAGGGGATAAAAAAGAATAGTCCCCCACAGGTTCGAAGAACGGCTAAAAGAAACTACCAAGATACTATCAGTCGCAATGCCGAGTGTGAGGGACTATGGATTAATAATAGAATTAATTCTAGAAATAATCAATCATTTAATTTTTTAATTTAAATGTCTGTATAAGTTTAAATTAACCAAATTAAATTGTCAATCAAATTTAAAATTATGATCGTCAATTTGAGTGTAATTATATCCATATTTTTCCAAAAATTTTATTAAATCTAAGGAGGTGTAGGAAAAGTTTGCAAAATTTGATTCAATCATTTCTATGTATAAGATAGGTTTTTTAGATAGAATACGGGTCATACCCTTCAACACGTATAGTTCATACCCCTCAACATCAATTTTAACGTGAGTAACCTCAGCATTAAATGGTATAATCGAGTCTAATTTTTGTACCTCAACCTCATAATCGGTAGGGTCATCGTTTATTCTATTATAACCGTATCCCCAAAGTTCAGAGTGTTCAGTCATGAATGCGGTACCAGAATGATCTCCTAATGCTAAGTTGTAACATAATGTATTACACTTATTGTTCCACACATTTTGGACTAATTGATCAAAGGCGATTAAGTTAGGTTCAAATGAAAATATTGGGAATTCTAACACTTTATTAAAAAGTGATAAACATCCTGTACTTGCTCCAATATCAATAACCATTGGGTTATCGTGTGATGAAAGATCTAAGTAGATAGATTCAAACCATTTTTCTTCGGAAAGAGACAGATCCGTTTCAGAATTCCATATTCCACCAATTAAAGAACTTTTTTCAGTAATCGATATCTCTAATTCTTCAAATAAAGTAATTGTGTTCATTTACTAATGATAAACTATTTATAAGAAAACGTAAAACATGAGTGCATATTTTTTCGCAACAACTAATGAAGAAAGATCAAATATTTTAGATCAACATAAAAAAATATACGACGGTCTACAAACTATGCAATCCCAAATGAAAAATCCAATGGATTTATACGTACAGGATTTTGCAAACGATAAAGAAGGTATTACGGTTAATAGTAAGGGTGACGTAAAGAAATATACTAATACTAAAATTCACGAACAATTAGATATACCATATCCAACGGTAGATGGTATTGAAGTTGAAATGACTGAAGGATCTGAAATGTGTGAACAATGCGGAGGTCAAATGACTGAGGGTATTTGTGAACAATGTGGTACTGAAGAAGTTAAAGGTATTGGTGGAGCATCCGATTTCGACTATGTAGGAGAGGAAGAATTAGATGAGTTAGGAACAGATGAATTAGTGAAGGGTAAAAACTATAAACTAAATTTTCCAAGTTTTGATGATGAGGTTGAGTTTGATGACGAATATGAAGACAAATCTGGCGGTAACAAAATGTACAAATTTAAAGGTAAAAAACACGGATCTCATTTAATGCCAGGAAAACATATCGAAGATTATATGGTAGATATTGAAGACGAAGAAATTAAAGAATCTGTAACTTTAGAAAGAAATACAATAATGGAGATGTTCCAAAGAATGAGTATAGTTAAATAAACTCAGGATCATATCCATCATTATTATCTAATAGCACTTGACCATGAATATCTAAATTCATGGTCATTTTATTTTCAATATCTTCGATTGTTATGTCTTTAAGTTCTTGATGAGCAAAAGAAGACAACTTTGACATGATTTGATTTACATCTCCAAACCAAGAGCAGTGCCATCCAAATAACTCGTCAGATAATAACAGATTTTTTTCATATCTCTGTGATCTAACAATTTGAGGAGTCGTTAATTGTAAATCCGACCATCTGATTCCACAAGTTCCTGGCCAAGTATGGTTATATTTTCTATTCAAATCCCAACACAACCATTTTTGTGATTGAAATCGATATTCTCCTTTTGGTATTTTCGAAAAAAATTGTTCTAATTTATTAGGGTCAGGTATTTCATCTAAGTCAGAAATTAAAATAAAATCATTTGGGGAAAGATCTATCTGATATAATCCTCTTAATATTTCATTTCTTTGGTAATTTTCTCTAAACCAATGAATTTGATAAATCTCATCAACGTCTGTCTCCGTTGGTTTATAAGTGATTGAATCAGGAAATTTATCGATGACAATATGTACAATTTTATCCTCATATGATTTAAAATTTTCAATATTTTCTTTAAAATAGAGTGGTTTCGGGTTACCCGCATGAGTGAATTTAGACTCAACTAATACAAATTTATCCACAACATTATTTAATAACTTTAATCTTTTTTCTAATAAATCTATTTCATCATTAAAAACGAAACAATCTATTACTTTTACATCTTGATGATTGGGTTGGTATTTGTAATATTCATCAGGAAATATATCCTTAAGTTCGCTTGATTCAAAAAGCCTATTTTTTAATTTTAAATTATCAAATCTATAGGTTTCATCTAATTGACTACCACTAAAGATAGACTGAAAGAAAAATCCGTTATTAATGATTTCAAATCCAAAGTTATTAGGTAAATTTTTTGAAGAATAAAATTTTCTAACTAAATTTTTATCTCCTAAAATCATACTAAAAGTGAATGATAAAGTTCCCATCCATTTATCCTTAGACTTTTGAGTAAATGAATTTGCATACCAATTCATTCTAAAAATCATCGGTTTAAAATTTACGTTTAAACTAACTAAATTATCATATAGATTAGGAATCTCGTTGAAATTAGATACAAAAAATGGATCTTCCCATTCAAATTTTTTGGAGACGGTAACTTTATCAACTCCTTCACATAACATATCAATTTCGGAACCTCGAGTTACTGGTATGATTGAAATTTTAGATTTAAAATCCTTAATTTCAGGATCATCTATATTAAAAATATTAGAGTCGGTTGGTTCTATTATAAAAAAATGGGATACTGTTTCATTTAAAAATTTTAACCTCATTTTTATGGAATCCATTTCATTGCCCACTAAGACTATCTCGTAATAATTTTTCATAATTCTAAATAAATTTATTTCTTATTATCAAATATAATACTATATTTAAACAAAACATATAATATGAATCCATCAAGACTTTTTTTAGAACATGAGAGATTTAAAACAATCGACTATTCTAACTATTATTATTTTACTAATGTGTTAACAGAAGACGAAATATTAAAATTAAAAACAACTGGAGAATCTTTAACTAAAGAAAAGGGTACTGTTACTGATCAAGGGAATGAATCAAGTACAAGAATAAGTGAGGTTAGTTGGATAAATTCAGGGCCTGATACATTATGGTTATATGAAAAAATTTCAGAATTAGTAATTACCGCAAATGAAGCTATGTGGCAATTTGATTTATCAGGTTATCACGATTCATTTCAATATACAACATATAACGGAGGAGGAGGTCATTATGATTGGCATACTGATGTAGGACCAAAAATGGCGAATAGAAAAATATCTTGCGTTTTACAACTTTCAAATGTTGATGATTATACTGGAGGTGACTTACAACTTAACGGTGGTAATGGAGTTGTTGATGCACCTAAAGATTACAATACTTTAATAATTTTTCCATCATTTGTTCTACATAGAGTAACACCAGTATTAACAGGTACAAGAAAATCATTAGTAACATGGGTAGCGGGACCAACACTCAGATAAGGAGAAAAATACATCAATCAGAATTCAATAAATTAATAGTGGAGCATGAAACTTTCTTGCTCCATTTTTTAACTGAAAATCAGTGGAATAGAGAAATAGCAACTTTTATTTCTTTTTTTGATATAGAAAAAAGAAAAGAGAGTCGTGGTTGGGATGTAGATCACTTTGAAGTTCTTATGGATCATTTGGATGTTCCGTACTTTGAACTTTTAACTAAGGATGCCGTCGATTTAATGGTGAATTTAGGATATCCTACCAATTGGATTATAAATGATACTTATGGAGATAAAACGAAAGTTGAATATCACCATTTAATGATGATTATACATAAAGGAAACGTTTTTTATAATACTCAGTTTGATTGTTATTGTCATGATACAATTTTAGAAAATCTTGTTAAATTGAATCCTGATTTAGTTATTGACCCTGATTAATATTCAGTGTTAAAAAAGAATACTTGAAATAATCTACCGTCATATAAATCTTTACCAAAATAGTCTAAAGATACGTGGAAATTATCTGCTCGATATAAGATTAATCTGTTAAAAACATTTCCAACTCTGTCTACCATTTCCCACTTAGTCATATCCTGACATTCATTCCAAGCCTCTTGAGCATCTTCCATTTTTTCTGTCTTATAATCGTATCGACTTCTTCCAGTTGCTTTATGTTTAAACAAACCAGTTCCTGATGATAAAGGCGCTTCTGGTGTTAAATAACAAACTCCCGCCCAATCAGTTGTTGAATCGGCATGAATCCAAGATCTATCGGTTGCAACGGTATATTGGAATGATCCTGTATATTGATCCTCGCTCCAATAGGTGATTTCACCTGCATGAGGTTTAACAATTCCTTTTATAGTTTCTTTAAGACTATCATTTAAAAAAGAGACAGTTCTCTGTCCAGGATAATTACCTCTTACAGCAAATTCTTGATTAAGTGCGAACTCTCTAACTTGCCAAGGATTAGTATAAAAGTCGTCTACGGTGATGGAATTAATTCTCATGATTATATCGTTTTAAAAAATATAATAGTAAAAAATATATTTTCAAATAGACTTTTACATAATTTGGTTATATTTCTTATAAAAAAGTTATGGAGATTAAAGAGATAGTGTCTTACTCAGTTTTACCAAACGCAAATACATTAGAAGTTGCATTTCGCACAATTGATGACTCAGACGAAGAAATTAGAAACATTGAATTAGAATATGATATTGTTAGTGAATATGGGTATCAATTAGAAACTGAAACCTTTGATATATTCTTAATGGATGACGATGATGATTTTCAAATAGAAAAAGAAGAATCACTTGAATTAGATCAAGACGAATTAATTAGTTTTCTGAATGAATATTTCACGGTTAATCCTGATAAGGTCCCAACTGCATCAATATTTTAAGGGCCAACCCTAGTCAAATTTAAAATCATTATTCTCTTTTCACCCATACTACCATGGGACCACTGTCCACTGCTCGTTAACTCCAAACTTTCGAATTTGTCCTCAGTAATTTGAAAAGTCATGGTATGATTTGATTTGGTTTTTAATGCATCATTATAAGTGAATCGTAGATACCCTTCTTGCCATTGATTGTTCCCTATAATACGATATCCACTTTCATATCTTTTATCCCACATATCTCTGCGATCATCTGTTGGATCCAATCCAATGTATCTCAGATTAATTAGCATTTCATCAAAATGAATAAAAGTTTTACCAACTCTTATCGTATCAAAAGGTTTAGGACTTGAAGGATTATTTGATTTATAAATGTCTCCTGAACGATATACCGTATCTCTGGTAGTATTTTGATCTACGGATAACAAAGATATCCTTGCAATTACATATTTCCCGCTTAATGTTAAGTGGGTACCTGAAACATATTTCTCACATCCTGTGAGGAATACAAGAATAAAAATTAATACTATATTTTTCATAACCGCAAAACTATGGAATTATTCCAAATAATACAAATATTTATTTCTATGAGACTTGATATTGATGATTTAATTATGTTTATGGAAAAATTTATCGGATCAGATAAATTAGAAATGGGTGAACAAGAAGGGGAAGCGGCGGCACCATCATCAGACTCAGGAGGATCTACAACATCAGCATCACCAATGAAAAAATGGGAATCTGGTAGAACATTTGGAAAGACATATATGAACGATCCAAAATATAAATGGGAGAGTGGAAGAACTCTTGGAAAGACATATATGAACGATCCAAAATATAAATGGGAGAGTGGTCTAACAAGATCGAAGGCAAATCCAGTTCCTTAGAATATTTATAAACAAAAAAACGAAATTATGTATAAAAGAAAACTTAGTGCTGAAGAAGCCTTAGAAACTATAAAACTTCGTATGAATTACGATTCGTCTAAAACATTGAACGAAAACGTTAATGTGATAGAAGAGCAAAATATTGCAAAAGACGTTGACTTTATTAAAAGAGAGTTAGATGCAACTTTTAATACTGATGAGGAAGCTATTGTTAATGTACTTAAAAAATATAAAACAAAAGGGTCGTTCAATAATTTAATATCACAATTTAAAAAAATTACAGGTGGGGATTTTGGAGCTTACATGGGTAAATCCTTCAGTCAGGGTAGAGACGCACAGGAATGGGCTGATCTAGAAAAACATTTAAAAGGACTTGGTATTTCTTTAGGCTCTAGTCAATATAAAGCAACAGGAAACAACCTTGCCAATAAATTAACATTTGGTGGAGTTGGTGCTCCATCAGTTGCTGATGGTGGAGGAGGAGCTTCTTCTTCGAAATCAACAGTTCCTACGGAATTAAAAAGTGTTACTGATTTCCAAGATTGGCTAGATAAAACTCATCCTGGATGGCACGATCAATATAAGACTTTAGGTAAAGACGCCACAAAAGGGTACGGTAAATTTGGTCCAAGAACAAGTAAAGCGTGGGCAACATATAAGGATGAGTATTTAAAAGGTGGTAATACACCAACAGTAACACCAACTCCAACAGGGAATCCAGATCTAGAAGTGGATGATAAAGATGCTGGTTTCGACCAACCATTCTAAATAATTTTACATGAAAAAGATAATCAAAGAACAATCACCAACAGTGGTAGCCGATAAAGATAAATTACAAAGGGCTTTAGAAGCAGGATGTATTGACAAGTATACTTGGTTTACAGCTGACCCAACACAACCTTTAAGAAAAACTAAATCAGGTAAAGACGTTATTTTTGGTAAAGGTAGTAATGGAAATTCATATTTCTTTTTTGCAAATATGAAAGTTGCGAATGCTACAACTGGAATACAGAAAAACTGGACTTGTGAAGAACTTAATAAACCGGTTGAAGTTAAGTTGGATGCTAATCAGAATAAAGTTTTAGAGATTATAGGAAAACAAGGATGGTTTGCAACACCAGTACCAACAGATGTTGAAGTGGAAGACGGAACATACACTAAAGAAGATTTAACGAACACTCAAAATACATTTTTAGCTAAGTATTCCAAGTACTTTACTCAAGCGTTTCCTAAAGGATATAATGTATTCAAAAGAGGAGGAGGAACACCATCGGTAACACCAACTACAGGAACAACAACAACAACTACAGTTGTTCCACCTAAAACAGCTGAAGAAGTTAAGCTTCAGAACATGGGTGCTAATGAATTATCTGAAACAGGTAAAGCATTGATGGACCAAGTTAAAGATGGTTATTCAGTTCAAGCGTGTACTAAATTAGTTGACACTTATTTCGAAATGGCTCAAGATGGCACTCCATCTAAAGACACTGAAACCTTCAAAGCTGCGATCTACAAGTGTAATAACAACAACAGATCAAAATGGAAAGAAGAAACTAAAGATAAGTTAAGATGGTTAAGAGGTGATGAAGAAGATGCTAAAAAAATCTTTGGGTTATTCAAAAGGTTCCCTAAAATCGGTAACGTAAGAGAAACAGGAAGAAAAGGATTTAGATTAAATCAATTACCACAAGTTTAATATATGAAGAATTTAAAAAAAGAAATAAGAAAGACCTTGGTTGAAACCAAGAAGACTAAAGAAAATAAAATTATTGAATCCAAGATTGTTAAATCTAGACTCAATGCAATTTTAGAATCCACACCTGACTTTAAGTCATTTAAAAAATTACCATTTGAAAGACAATGGGAAATTGGTGTTCCTCTAATGCAAGAAATTGCTTATTTGAAAGAATTGGGTGTGGACGATGATCTTTTAATTACTGAAGGAGGAATTTGGGACATGTTAGGTTCTATATTCGGAACAGGAATATCAGCAGGAGGAGAAACAATTTTTGAAGCAATGTTATCTTCATTATTAAAAAAATTAGGATTCAGTGGGTTTATTGCTGACGCTGTAACATTTTTCTTTTCAAGAAATCCAGGTAAAATATGGGAATCATTTAAAGATTGTAATGCATTATCCAAAAACGTTGGTCAGGCAATAATGGAGGCATATGTTGTTAAATTACAAAGAGAATATAACGTATCCGGTAAAGGTATGGATTTTATAAGAAACGCCTTGATGGAGACATTAGAAAATAGTGACTTTGGATCTAAACTTGCAGATCAATTTGCAGGATTCATTTGTGGATTCTACAATACAATCGCAGGAAAAGGTAAAGAAGTTATGTCGGCAATTAATACACCAAAACCTGCAACACAAGCAGCAACTACCTAATTTTGTATCTTCGAGGTAACACTCATGATAATAAATGGTAAATAAAGGGAGGTATTTCAAATCTTAAGGAGGGTGTGTAAACACCCTTTCTTATTTTAAATAAAAAAGGGTTCTTACGAACCCTTTTTCTTTGATACAACAATTTCATCGATTATACCGTATTCCAATGCCTCGGAACTGTCTAACCATAAATCTCTTGATGCATCGTTTTTAACGATTTCTGCGTCTTTACCACAATATCCACCTAATAATTCAAACAAAGTATTGTTGATCTTGTTCCATTCTCTCATGCTGATTTCAGCGTCCTGAATGTTACCAACAGCTCCACCTGAAGATTGGTGTAACATTGTTCTTGAGAACCTTAGGGATTTTCTTTTACCCTTTGTACCAGCACCTAACAATACAGATCCCATCGATGCTGCCATACCTGTATTAACAGTTATAATATCACAACTAATGTAATCCATAACATCAACCATAGATAAACCTGACTTAACAGATCCACCAGGACTATCAATGTGCATTGTAATATCTGTTTTATCAGCATTATCCAAAAACATTAACTGAGCTTGAACAATCGTGGACATGTTATCATTTACTTCACCTGCAACCCACAATAATCGATCTCTCATTAATCGAGAAAAGATATCAATTTGAGTTGCTCTCATTTCTCTTTCTTCCAAAATGTATGGAGTCATTGATGACTCAACTTGTTTGTTGTAAAAATCTAAATGAGACGACGGTTTACCCAAATGTTTAACGTAAAACTTACTAAATTCATTCATAATTATATCTTGTTTTTTACAAAGATAGGTAAAACAATTTAAACTAAAAAAACTATTATAATATTTTTTGTACCCCAAGTCGGACTCGAACCGACACGACTTACGTCACAAGTTCCTAAGACTTGAGTGTCTACCATTTCACCATCGGGGTAATTTATTTGTAGTCCCACGTGGACTCGAACCACGAACATCTCATTAGAAGTGAGAAGTTATATCCCTTTAACTATAGGACCATATAATGTAACGTCTGTACTGTTAAACTGTCTTTTCACTACCTTTATCGTAGTGTGTCGTTTTCTTCATACTTAGCGTCTGTCCAGTCACTTATTACTAAGTCATTACATTAAAATTTATTCGGTTTGACTATAGAGAAAATCCTCAAATTGTTTTGCTGCTTGAGGATTAGTCTCCTTAAAATTCTCTAAAGTTATTTCATATCGACCATTCATAACTGAAGAAATAAAATGTTCTTCGTATAAACTGTCTTTAATACATTGAACACTATCTAAAGAAACATTTAACCTATCTATAGTATTTTTTTGTTCTTCGATAGTGACAATACCATTACTCCACATTAATGTGAACCATAATAATACCAAAATAGTTAATACTAATCCACCTCTAAGTTTAGTTTCTGTTGTCATATTTTAATTTTTATTAATTGTTGAATGATCTTTGATAATCGTTCCACACCTTATTTAAGATACCATTTTCGTTGACTAACGTAGGAGCGAAGGGTTTATGTCTCATTACCATCTTAACCTCCTCAGGAGTCTTATTACCCTTCTTTAAATTACATTTAAAACAAGATGTTACTAAGTTAGTCCATTCATTACCACCCCCTTTAGATTTAGGTATAACGTGATCCAAAGTCAAATCTTTTTTTGATCCACAATAAACACACTCATGGTTATCTCTTTTATAGATACGGTTTCTATTTGCTCTTAGTCCTCGAGAAAAATGTTTGATGTAGTTTAGTAACCGAATTATAACAGGACGTACGTATGTCTTATATCCTGTTGAGATAGGGTTATCGTCAGATTTTACAATCTCTGCTTTACCTTTATCAACCAAAATAAACCCCCTCCGTACACTAGTAACGTTCAGAGGAGTAAAATCAAAATTCAATACCAATACTCCTTCCATAGTTCAATTTTTACAAAGATATAACATTATGTTTAGAAAACAAAAAAGGGGTCAAATTACTCGACCCCTTTTATTATATTACAGTTTTAGCAATAGTTTATGGTTCGAGATTTCCCACGTCTCAATCTTACCGAGTTCTCATATAAACTTAGTGATCCCAAAAGACTCATTATGTTTTGTTCTAAATTCATTACAAATAAATATTACCAAAAATTTTGTTAAGTCAAATTTTTTAGTATCTTTGTAAAAATAAAACTAAAAAAATATGAAACTTAAACAACTTTTCCTCGCGGTAACCATTACCCTATTTGCAATCTCTTGTACGAAACAAGATATTCCTGTACCACAACAAGACGTATTATCAAATCCAGTTTCCACCGCTTCGGTTCAAACGAATTCAGTTGGAGAAGGACAATTTGCATATGTTTTCATTGAGCCTCAATCAAAAACTTCGTTAGTTACAAAATATATGAAGGATACGGCAAGAGTTTCTAAGTTCTATTCTTTTTGGGTTGGATTGAACTTGACTCAATCTAATGCATCTGATTTAAACAAATACATTGATATACCACATTGGTATAATGGATTATTACCAAGTGTTAGACAAGTAGAAATTCCTCAAAATTCAGTGGGTACAGACATAAATGGTAAACCAGTTATCGCATATAATTTCAAATCTTTTATGATACCAAAAAATACAATCAATGATTGGGTTTGGGTAACAATATTTGTACCGACCTCATCAATGGCTTACGATACAAAACGTCAGAAAAGGGTTGAGTATACATATAAAACAAATAATGTTACTAAGTTAACACAAAATTATACACTAACAGGTAGTGCACCATACTCCATAATTGTAAATTATACAGGTAATAGAATTCCACAAGGAACTTATCGAGTGGTTTCAACATGGACAAACACAAACATGAGAGTTAAATTAAATAAAACTGATGATGTATATTTTAGAGGTAATGGGAATTAATTGACTTTAGACTATATTTATAATATTATTACACTATGAAGAATTTGAATTTAAATACAGGGAACACACCTACAACACCTAATGGTGGTACGGGTACTTTATGCTTAAGTTCAGAAGCTAGTGGATGGTAATAACAAATAAAGCCAAATATTAAAACCCTGAATCTCAAAAGTTCGGGGTTTTTTTATTATCTTTGTTTAAATCATAGGGAAGTAGCGCAGTAGGTAGCGCACTTGGTTTGGGACCAAGGGGTCGCAGGTTCGAACCCTGTCTTCCCTACATATAAAATTAAAATTATGTATGAGAAAATAGTTTATGGTGAAACCTACGGGTACAAAGACTTTATAACTGAGGAGGAAAGAGTATTTCTTCTCGAGTCTGCGAGAAATTCGTTGACTCCAATGAATGTTAATGGTTCAAAAAAAATGTTTGATTTGGAGGATTCTTTAGATTTTCCATATGACACAATCCAAGATATTAGAAATAGGATTGTTGAAATAGAGGGATTGAAAAACTTCAAGGATCTACTAAAATCAAAAAACTTCTTTGCTGAATATGGTAAAGATTCTGAATGTATTTTACATAAAGATCAGGTCTTTGAAGAAGGATTTAACCATGTTAGATATAACTTAATGTTATCCAAACCTGACAGGGGTGGACAAACAATTCACGGTAACGATTTCTTAGATATAGATGAAAGGGTTTTATGGAAATGTTTTTCGGGAGATTTAGAACACGGTTCTGATCTTGTAATGGGATACAAGCCAAGATCGATTATTTCTATGGGATTCCTTATTGGAAAATAAAAAGTCTTCTTAGCTCAGCGGTAGAGCGTCTCGCTGTTAACGAGAAAGTCCAAGGTTCGAATCCTTGAGAGGACGCAAATGGAGAGTTAGTTAATCGGTATAATGTTGCCTTGTCACGGCAATGTGACGGGTTCGATTCCCGTACTTTCCGCAAAGTGGGTAAAATGTGTAGTAACCACAGGGAAGGTACCTTCCACTACACTCTGCAGATGTCGTATAATGGTTATTACTCCTTCCTTCCAAGTAGGAGACGGAGGTTCGATTCCTCTCATCTGCTCCATAAGCTTCCTTAGCTCAGCAGGCCAGAGCAACTGATTTGTAATCAGTAGGTCGTCAGTTCGATTCTGACAGGAAGCTCAACTATGAATTATAATGATGATCTTAAAGTTGTGTGGATTACACCTATGAGAAATGGAACAAGGTCCTCAGGTGCAATAATGTCTAAATTAGATTTTAAGAGTGAGAATAATAATATACATCAAAAAGAAATAGTTCATGGAATTGGTGTTCCTGATGGAAAAGAAGATTATAATTTGATTGTTAATATAAGAAATCCGTATTCTCGATTAGTTTCTATTTTTCATCTTTATATGTCCAGAAGTAAAAATTATGACAAAAAATTTTACGATTGGATTACAAAAAAACATCATATCTATGAGGATGAATTATTTAATATTTACATTGCTGGTCGTCTGAAAGGGTTACCAAAAGAACCTGATTTTTATGTTAGAATGGAAAATTTTCAAGATGATATTAAATCTCTTTGGTTTGTCAAAGAAAATTTTGATTTATTAGAACAAACAATAAATGATAATATAGAAAAAAATAGATATTTGACTGAGTTTGAAGAGTATGGATTTACAAAAAAAAATTCATGGAAGGAATATTATAATGAGGAAATTGCTGAAATAGTATTTCTTAAACTAAAGGGAGAATTTGATTTTTTTAATTACGATAAAAACTCTTGGAAATAATGGCACATCCTAACGTACATGCACAATCATCTGCAAAAAAATTTGGTGGAAAACCTGAGGATTATATTCATCTACACGAATGGTTAGATGAAACAAAAGGTTGGTGTGGAGATTTTCTTCACAGAATGTTTAGACATCACAGTGAAGGTATTTTTGAGATGGAACAAAAATTTGGATCTGAGTTTAAAAATTCTGATGGTAAGACGGTATACACAAGATATGTTGGAGAACAACATGTTCAGGAAGATTGTTATGGGTATGTACCATCTGCGAAAGAATGGATTATAAATTTACAGAATAAGACCAAACCACAATGGATGATAAGGACATTAAAAATGGATAATTTGGATTAATAATTAATCCATTGTTCAAATTCATGCACTTCAATAATCCCAAGATCTCTTCTTCTATTTTTAGACATTTGATTGAATTCATAGAAAGGATTATCTAATTTGATTGGGTTAAATTTTCCTCTTCTAATAACTCCAACACCCCAATCAGTATTGACTGTACAGACCTGTAAATCATCTCTTGTTGCTCTTAGATTATAGATTACTTTCCAAACAGTACCGTTCCATGGTTGTTGTTGTCCATCGATATAATAATCCTCACGTTGCATAAAATAACTTTCAGGATTACAATCGTGTAATAAGATATATCCTTGAGGATTAAGATGGTATAATGAGTTAATTACATCTTTCATTACTTGAGTGGAGATATGAAGACCGTCAATGAATATGATATCCCACCTAAAACCTGGGTCTAAATCGAGATTACCCTTTTCTAAATAGAAGAAAAAGTCATCAGAGGTCATTGGATATTTTACAGGATTATCAGGGAATTCTAAACCAGGATCTACTCCCATTTTGTTTTCACAAATAACGTTATTAAAACATTCACTTGGATCAGACACTCCGATTTCCAAATAATTTTTAAAACCAAATTTTTGGATCAATGTGTTAATTAAATCATATCTATAGGTGTA
>Ga0247723_1000446_pt1 | contig 28570 bp, 26 predicted proteins | sample MSEWelMarce5H_FC_FD_189079 | JGI IMG/M metagenome (GOLD analysis project Ga0247723, IMG submission 189079) | Subsurface sediment microbial communities from gas well in West Virginia, United States - MSEEL Well Study Marcellus 5H_FC | ecosystem: Environmental > Terrestrial > Deep subsurface >... | reverse complement strand
ATTCAGGGCTCCCCTGAAGTCAAGCAGCTGGCTGACACGATGCTTAAGCAGCGTAAAGCTGACAAGATTGCCAATACCTACTTCCTAAACTTCATCAACGACAACGTTAATGGTTTCGTTCACCCATCGGTCAAAACACTTGGTGCTCGTACTGGACGTATGTCTATTCAGAACCCCGCTCTGCAAACTCTTCCAAAGGGCGACGATACAGTCCGACGTGCGTTCCTACCTAAGGATGACGACCACGTAATTATTACCTCCGACCTCGACCAGGTTGAGTTCCGTATGTTCTCGTCTCTTTCTGGCGATGCAAACCTAATCAGCCTTTTCAATCTTGCCGATGCAACTGGCTCTGACCCGTTTACTGAGATCGGCCGTGAGATTTATGCCGACCCGACTATGCAGAAATCGGACAAGCGCCGTGGTCTCATCAAGGGTGTAGTTTACGGTCGCCTATATGGCGCTGGTGTAACCAAGCAGGCGCTTACCGCTGGTGTTCCAGAAGAACAGATGCGTGCAGTATCAGACGCTTTTGACGTTCGTTTTCCTGGTATGCAGGCCTTCCAAAAGAAGATTGAAAGTAAGGGTATGGAGCGTCAGCTAAGAGAGGGTCAGGGCTACGTTACAACCTGGACCGGAAGGCGTCTACCGTGTGATGAGGGCCGTGTATATACCCTAGTTAATTACTTAATTCAAGGCGGTGCTGCGGAGGTCTTTAAGTCAAATCTTGTCAAGCTAGATCAGGCCGACCTAACAGAACTTTTGATCGTCCCAGTGCACGACGAAATAGTCCTAAACGCCCCTAGGAAGGACGCTGAGGAGCTTAAACAGCTAGTTCGTAAATGTATGACCACGACCGAAGGATGGGCTGTACCGCTCACAGCAGACGCTGACGGGCCACTAGAGAACTGGGGAGCAAAGTACTAATGACTAAAAAATGGGTATTATCTGTAGATCCAGGCAAAGCTACCGGGATGGCACTATTCTTCCTAGAAACGGGTCAGGAGCCCGTAATGCTCTGGTCAGGAGAGTTTCAGCAGGAAGAGTATGCCGAACCTATTCGTCAGACTTTGGCCCTCTACGGGCCGGAGGGGGCCGATTTAGAGGTAGTCTGCGAGCGCTTCACCATCAACGCTCAGACCGTTAAAAACTCCCAGGCTCCCTACTCTTTGGAGCAGATTGGCATCCTTAAGCAGTGCCTAATGGATGCTGGCCGTCCAGCTGATGACATCTACTTCCAGAGCCCGGCTGATGCCAAGGCTATGTTTCCTAACCCAGCTCTAAAGAAACTAGGCTATTGGCACCGTGGTGGTGAGGGTCACGCACTAGATGCAATCCGACACGCCCTACTCAGACTAATTAAAAGTGGCTGGAAACCAGTTAAACTGCTAGAATAAAAAGGTATTAGCAAAAATTTCACATATGAAGCATTTTTTCTGCTAATATGTATATAGGAATGACGAAAGGAATACGATGACAATTCACGTTGAGCTTGATGCTACAGACACGCACATCGTAATTAACGCTGAATGGCGTCTAAAAGAGCTTTGCAAGAGCATCCCAGGAGCTTCCTGGAACGCTAAGGACCAGTTGTGGCGTCTGCCTCTTTCATGGGCTAGTTGCCTAGCTCTACGCTCCACTTTTAAGCAGGACCTAGAAGTTGGCCCAAGGCTCAGCGGATGGGCTGCCAACGAAAAGGCCGTACGTATTGATCCGTCAAATGAGCTTCGCGATGTAGAAGTTAGTGACGACGGTGACGCCGACCTGTTTCCTCACCAGCGCGCTGGTGTTAAGTTTCTAGCTACAGCTAAACGTGCACTGCTCGCGGATGAGCCTGGACTTGGCAAGACCGCTCAGGCTATTCGAGCACTTAAGCGAATGCAGGACAATGGCGAGGAAGTATTCCCCGCTCTTATTGTCTGCCCTAATACTTTGAAGATGAACTGGGAACGCGAGTTTGATAAATGGTGGCCTGGAGTAGATGTTCAGGTTATCAAGGGAACTGCAGTCCAGCGTCGTAATCAGTTTGAACACCCAGCGCAGGTTTATGTCGTGAACTGGGAGTCTTTGCGTACACACTCAAGACTGGCACCATATGGCTCTATTGCTCTAGCTCGTTGTATTGAATGTAAGGGTATCGATCCTAGAATCACGCCTTCGCGCTGTGAAGTGCACGAGCGTGAACTAAATACTATTGACTTTAAATCTGTAATTGCAGACGAGATGCACCGCTCAAAGGACCCTAAGTCTAAGCAGTCGCGTGCTCTTTGGGCAGCTACTGGCGATGCCAAGGTACGCTTTGCGCTCACTGGTACGCCGATTGCCAACAACGTTGTAGATATGTGGGCAATCCTGCACTGGATTTCTCCGGAAGAATGGCCTAACAAGACTAAGTGGATTGACCGCATGGTCAACACTATGTTTAACGCATTTGGCGGAATGATGGTTCTCGGTGTTAAGCCAGACATGGAAAACGAGTTCTATGCAGCCATCAACCCGCGTATGCGTCGCATGCTTAAGGCTAAGGTTCTTCCTTGGCTTCCAGAAGTTCTCACTGACCGTCGCGATGTCGAGATGGGTGCTAAGCAGGCTAAGGCCTACAAGCAGATGCGAGAGCACATGATCACAATGCTTGAGGATGGTTCTGGAGTTGTAGGTGACACCGTAGTTGCACCTAACCCGCTGACTCAGACAATTCGTCTTCTCCAGTTTGCTAGCTCGTACGCAACTGTTGCAATAGACGAAGCCGGGCAGGAGCAGATTTTATTGTCAGACCCTTCTTGTAAAGTCGATGCTCTGATGGACGATATCAAGAACGAAGACTTTGGCGATGATTCTGTTGCAGTTTGCGCGGTGTCACGCCAGCTTATTGAGATTCTTAGTGCACGTATGACTAAAGAGGGGATTCCTCACGGTCTAATTACGGGAGCACTAGATGCTGATGAGCGTCAGAAGTCTATTGATGATTTCCAGAACGGCAAGACCAAGTGGATTCTTTTCACTGCTCAAGCGGGTGGTGTTGGTGTCACCTTGACAAAGGCACGTCGCCTTGTTATGCTTCAGAGACCGTGGTCACTAGTTGACTACAAACAGGCTCTAGACCGAGTCCACCGTATCGGTTCAGAGATCCACGAATCAGTACTTATTACTGACTACGTGACCGAAGGAACTATTGAGAATCGAGTAATCGAAGCTCTTGATACTAAGGCCGACAACTTTGAGCAGATTGTCAAAGATAAAGATAACTTGCTAAAAATGCTAAAGGAAGATAAGGTTAAGGCATGACAACTGAACCAGTAAGAATCTCTAACTCAGAGATCCAGACATTTAAGGATTGCCGACGCCGTTGGTGGTTCAACTACTACCGCCGTCTTAAGCCAAAGATGCAGAACTACACCGGAGCACTTGCCCTTGGTTCTCGTATTCACGAAGCTCTTGACCAGTACTACAGCTCTAACATGGAGCGAGACCTACTAGAGATTCACGCAGAACTAGTTAAGTCTGACATTAAGCTGATGACAGATGCCGGCCGTGAAACTACTGAACTAGAAACCGAAGGCGAGCTCGGTCGAGTAATGCTTGAGGGCTACCTTGAGTGGATTGCTATCGAAGGTATCGATGCAGAGCTTGACATGATTTCTACAGAAGAGATTATCGAGCGCCCGATGCTTGATGGCAAAGTTATTCTTCAGGGAAAGATTGACATGCGTGTACGTCGTAAGATTGACGGCGTTCGTATGTTCCGTGACTTTAAGACCGTTGGTGGATCATTCGCTGACTTTGGTTCTACTGCTCACATGAATGAACAGGTGCTAACCTACATGACCTTGGAAGAGGCTCAGAATCAGGAAGGCGAGCGTTCAGAAGGCGGTATCTTTACGATGCTTCGTAAGGTTAAGCGCGGTGCTTATGCTAAGCCACCGTTCTATGACCAGATTGAAGTTCGCCACAATAAGTTTGCACTCCGCTCTTTCTACCAGCGCCTTGAAGGCACACTGGAAGATATGATGCGCGTTCGTGAAGGATTGGACGAGGGAGTGAGTCACCTAAAGCTTGCGTACCCAAAGCCATCTCGCGATTGCAAGTGGAAGTGCCAGTTCTTCGCTATTTGTCCGCTTATTGACGACGGCTCTGCCGCCGAAGCAGCGATTAGCGATGCGTTTGAGTCATCCGACCCATACGGTTATTACGGAATAGAAGAGAAGAAAGGAAGTGAGTGATGTCCGAAGTAGATCGCAGTTTAACATTAATGGTTTATGGCGAATCAAAGGTTGGTAAATCAACTTTTGCTGTTACGGCTCCTTACCCACGCCTAATGCTCGACGTTGAGGGTGGACACCGATTCCTCCCAATCAACGTTAAGTATTGGGATCCAATTCGCGAAGAACCGCCTCAGGCAGACGGTACTTGGGACACAGTTGTTGTCCAGGTTCGCGATTATGATGTCGTTATGAAAGCCTTCCAGTGGCTTCAGAGCGGCAAGCACCAGTTCAAATCACTAATCATTGACTCAATTTCTGAGTTGCAGGTTAAGTGCATGGACAACATTGCAGGAACCGAACAGATGAAGATGCAGCAGTGGGGCGAATTGCTTCGCCACATGGGCGCGCTACTTCGTGACCTTCGCGACTTGACAATGCACCCGACTCAGCCTCTTGAGGCTGTAGTTCTAACCGCAATGGCACGTAAGGGTCAGGATGGCGTATACCGTCCTTACCTACAGGGTCAGCTTGCAATTCAGGCACCATACTTCTATGACGTTCTTGGAGCGATCACAGTAGAAACTATGCCGAATCCAGACCCACTCCAGCCACCATATAAGGTACGACGCATGTACGTTGAGCGCACACCAGAATATGAAGCAGGAGAGCGCGTTCAGGGTCGTCTAGGTAAAGTCGTCGAACAGGGCGACCTAGGCGTAGAGCGCATGCTAGACATGGTCTTCGGAGAGAAGACCAAAACCACAACAAAGAAAGCAGGTTAATACCTATGAGCTCACTAAATTGGAGTGAACTTGTCAAAGATGCTGGAGATGTCTCTAGCTACGAACCGATGCCAGAAGGTGACTACGAGCTAAAGGTCGTAGAAGCTAAGGCAACTAACACCCAGACTGGTAAGACGATGTTTAAGATCACTACCGAAGTCCAGGGTGGCCCGTTCAACAAGCGTAAGGTCTGGGATAACCTGACCGTTTCGCCAGAGAACCCTAAGGCACTAACCATGTTCTTTGTAAAGGTTAGCGCTCTAGGTCTTGGTAAAGACTATTTCGATACCAACCCTACAAACGCTCAGATTGAGCAGGCTCTTCTACACCGCACTTTCCGTGGCAAGGTCATTCAGGACACTTACCAGGGCAGTGTTGGCAACAAGATCAGCACCTACCACCGCACAGCTGCTTCACCGACTGTTGACCCAACTGCAAACATTCCTGCAGCTGCTCCAGCACCGGCACCGGCTGCTGCACCTGCTCCAGCACCAGCTGTAGCTACCCCGTTTGACGGACCTTCTATCAACAACCCTGTTGTAGCAGCTCCACCGGCTCCACCGGCACCACCGGTAGCAGCTCCGGTTTCAAGCGAACCGTTCTAAATAAATAAATGAAGGGGGCATCGAAAGGTGCCCTCTTCTTTTTAAAATAGGAAAAGAAATGAAAATACTATTCACAGGAATGTCCTCAGGGCACACTAACGAGTCTGTGCACTACTCGAAGCTTGGGTTCTTTGGCGCGATGTCAAAGGTAATTTCGGAGAGTCTTCCTCAGCATTCAGTTGACTGGAAAGAGCCTAGTGTTACTTGGACTAAAGCCGATCTTGAAAAGTATGATCGAATTTTTATCGGCGTTATACCGCCTACCAGTCTTTCGGCTAACAAGGTATACGGTGCCTTGCACCTTCTCAATCTAACGTCTGGAGACGATCGAGTATCTCTCGTCCTAGACAACCCTCAGCTGTGGCAGTACAGAACTAGTTTTGCTTCTGTAGCTAGAGATCCTAAAATTTTAATTTCTAAGTTCTACGAAAAACGTAGCGAGCACCGTCTGGTTAAAGAAAATCAAACGCTATTGGAATCTTTCGCAACTGTATCTGCAAAGATGGCAAGCGGTAACTGGCACAAGACAATTTACCCTGGACTACCTTGGAAGTCAGACGATGCTGTAGCTCAGTCTGCTGGCATCTCCACCCGCACTAGTCTGGTTGCCTTAAATCTTGACTCTCACTTAATTAATCCTGGCTATGAAATGCCAGACATGAGAGACAACAACTGGGTAGTTGATAACCCGACAACCGCTTGGTCTAAGAGTATGGTCAGCACTCTAGCTCGGAACGTAGATTCTATGAAGCAGAGCAAAAAAGAAGTAGATGCCGACATACTGGTGCGCTTGAAAGTTTCATTGGGCGCGATGGTCTCACCTCAGGACCGCGGAGTCGGCACTTGGTGGACCTATAGGTACGCGCAAGCGCTGAACGCCGGGTCACCAATTATTACTGACTGGCGAGAAACAATTGAGATGTCGGACGCCTGGGGCTTCCTCGGATATCAGGTCGAGGAGATGTCAGAGGCTAGGAGAAACGAGCTGGCTAAGACTCAGAAAGCCGTGTATCTTGCTTCAATTCCAGACAGATATGTAGCAGTAGAGAAATTAGATAGACTAATAAACAATAAGGAAGAGGTTAAAAATGCCTGAAGTAAATTATGAATGGGTAAACCAGCAGATGGCCGAAGCTAAGGTTAAGATCGGTTCCGGTAAAGCTGTAATGGAACTACTTAAGGTCTGGGAAACCATGGAGAAGCTTTCTCCTGGACTAGCCAAAGAAGCAGTTGCAGTGTTTAGCAAGCTAGCTCTAAGCAAGGCACTACTCGAAGTAGAGGAAGAGCCAGACGCCGTTTGGGTCCCAGCTCAGCCGGGTCAGATAAATATTGGTGACGAGATTCGAGTGCTAATCGATGCTTTCGATGACAAGACTGGTGTTATGCACAACGGAAGACGCGGAAAAGTAATTGCCGTACGATACGGTGACATAATTGTTAATTCGACTGATGGCAAGTCTCCTGAACTTAAGGGCGTCCACTACTCACCGTACAAGCTAGAAAAGAGAGTCAAGTAATGCGTACAAACTTTGAAGTCAAATTTGTAGTACCTAATTTAGATGCCGCCAAAGAGCAGACATCTATGGCTATCGAGCGCTTCCTGGGTTACCCGGACATGACCGATATCTGGTCAAAAGTAGACGTTGAGTTTAAAATAAGCTTTGGTGACGTCAAGACAGTCGAGGAGATTAAGGCTGCCAATGAGAGCGACAACTTTGTAGTGACAGCTCACGTTACCCTGAAGAACACTTTGCTACACCCTGGACTGCTATAAGTTAAAATTGTAATTCACGGTGGATACCGTGTAACCCGGGACTTGTCAAGATACAATCTTTTTATGAAAGATTCTCGTATTGGCGAGTCCCTTTGGTTTTTGTGGGACCTTGAAGAGAGCCGTGATGGCTCTCTTTTGTTCTACACTGAAGACCATGTGGACCTAGAGCATGAAGTGGTTAGGAAAGCACTAGCCTCTACATTGCAGCGAGAGGGGATAGCGCTATCCCTCCACCAGGGCTTTCAGATGATTGACATGGGGGAAGTAACCCTAGGATATTCTGGCACTTCACCAACGGGGGAAGAGTCTGCTCTGCCTTGTGATGTAAATGGCGAAACTGAAGATGGGTACATTTTAGATAATGTAATTCCAGCCACCTGGGTAAAGGTATACGACTTTTGATTGAATCTCCGGAATGGCATGAAGACGCTGAATGCTCTAAGCCTTCAAATAAAATATACATAGACAATTTTTTTGCCAATAAGCCATCTCAGCAACAGGCAGCTCTAAAGCTGTGCGACATCTGCCCTGTTCGCAAGGAGTGTCTGCAGACCGCTCTAGAGGAGAGACAAACCTGGGGTATTTGGGGCGGACTAACTTACAAAAAGATTAGACGAACTCTCTCGATTAACTGGGAGGGGCAAGAGATGCGTCATAAGCGCTTCCCGCTGTGTCCATACTGCAAAGCAAAAACTTCAAGCCTAAGCTCACGCACAATTGATCGCCCAACAAAGGGCCGCTGGTCTACTATGAAAATTGTTGACTGTGCTGACTGTGGCTTCTCTTGGCAGAGTCGTACTAGTGCTAACGCGGTAGACGCTTACCACTCTCAGCAGTCTAGGAAAGAGCAGAAGAGTAATAAGCGAGGTTAACTACTAACCTCTGATCTGAAGGCGTAAGTTCTACCGCCTTTGATCCGTACTTTAGTGCCTCTTCAAATTTCCCTAAATTATAAGCACCTAGCGCGGCCAGATCCCACGGCGTGTGGTCCCAAGCAAACTCTTCGCACATATAGTCAAGAGGCTTTGTCTCAATCTCCAGCGCACTGGTTGCCCACTTATAGCAATTAGCCCAGTCCTGCTTCTTATAGAACTCTTGAGCAAGGGCTACCTTAGGCTCTCTTCGACTTGGGTCAGTTGCTACCGCTTTAACTAGATGCGTCTCAGCGCTTTCTGGCTCACAAATGGACAAGTACCTTAAAGCAGCAGCTCTTTCTGGCTTCCATACGGCCGTAGGTAGCTCTAGGTGACGCTTAAACTCTTTAGCCGCCTCTGCGTACAAACCATAGAAGTATAGCTCTCTAGCGTAGTAGAAGGCGTTTCTATCACTGTACGGGCTCTCCTGAGTCGCCATCTTAAGCATGGCCATATACTGACCGCGTGACTTAGTAGCGTCTGCTAAGTGGTAAATACCGAATCCTACCCAGCCGCGCTTTTCTTCGTAGTCGCCGTAGGTGCTGATGATTTCGTGAGCTGGTTGACGCCACAGCACGCCCCAACGTGAGTGAACCCTATCCGCCCCGTACTGTAGGCCAGGAGTGCCATCTTCTTTAAAGTTCCAAGTAAGCGTACTACGCATAATTGCAGACTGGTTCTGCTCCAATACAGGCAGCGTCTCTATGTCCTGACGCCACCCTTCAGTAAGGACCTCGTCCATATCTAGCGAGATGCAGTAATCAATATCTGCAGGCAGAGCTGCCAACGCAGCGTTGCGACTAGTGTCAAACCGGAAAGGCTTGATAAGTATATTGACTACATTGATGCCAAGCCCTTTAGCAATCTCTACCGTCTTATCTGTAGATCCGGTATCTGCAATCAGGATGTAGTCTGCATCCTTAATAGAGTTGTACCAACGCTCGACGTGCTTTTCTTCGTTTAAAGCTATTGTATAGACTGCAACTTTAGCCACGTCTACCCCACTGAACAAAATTCCATCCACGTTCATGCACGTAGTAGATTCCTACCTTCACCACTGTCTCCCAAAATGCAATTAGACCGGACAGCTCCGCACTGCCCGTTATAACAAAAGCTACAACGAACGAAGACAAGGTCCCCCAAATTCTGTAGCTCAGAGCTTTTACAAAAGATCTAGATCTGGTTACTTTCATAGCCCAAGTTCCTGACGCTTTTTAGTTGCAGATATCTCTTGAAGATCGGAGCTAAGCTCGATCTTTTCAATTTTATAGCCGACATCACGTCCGTAGATGATGTTGGTTATGTTAGGTACTCGCATCACAAGTGCGTTGGGGCGATACTTCTCTATGTAGTGCGTAACCTGGTCGTGGCTTAGGGGGTCTTTTTCCGAGGTCCCTTGGGTGTCGCGCACAGCTACTAGTACCTGCCCCGTCTTATCTAGACCAACATCGTACAAAGCGTCGTGACCTTCGTGCCAAGGCTGATAGCGACCAAGCATTAAAGTTGTTGGCTTCTTCCAGTCGTATAGACCAGTAGCTGCCATAACTACAGTAACTTCTGTAGCTAACTCCATACCGCTAACTATTTGTATGTCAAATTTTTCTGGAGTCTCCCACAAGAAGTTAGTGTCCTCGAAGCGACTGTAGTTGATTCGATTAACCCAGACAGTGAAGTCTGCTTTACCAAAAGCTTTACGGGTTGCCTCGGTTGGATTCACAAAATCAACCAATACCACGTGCCCCTGCGCCGAGAGCAGGCGCGCCATTGCACCCATTCTTCTTGCCTGCTCAATTCTGTCTTCTGGAGAGAAGCCTAGATCAATACTCAGGTCGGCCCTCACATCATCCGCGTTTAAGTGGATAGCAGGGGTGTGCTTCAAGATCTCTTTGGCTAGAGTGGTCTTACCAGAGCCGGGGAGGCCAAAAAATAAAATTATCATGTAGTCCTTATATTGTTAGATCTAGTAGCTCTTTGTACATAACGTATAGATAGTCTAGTCGCCTAGCGTATGCCGGGCTAGATAGTAGCTCCTCAGCGGCATCCGAGTATTCTGACTTACTTCTAGGAATGTGAGCAGACGACAGGTACAACTTAATATTGTCGCCATATTTGTCCCCGTCCTCTTTGCTCATCTCTGCCAGCAATTGCTCGTTTGTAGCCGGGGTAGGGTTTTTATAAATCTTAATTTCTGGATATCTCTCGTCGATCTTGGAGACGACCTTATCTTTATCGACAACTAACTCTTTGAAATCTACTAAACAGAATTTAGACGGGTCTATAAGCAATATCTCCCAGTAAAGACACAGGTCATCAACCGAAGGTGCGTGTTCGATGACGTTAGGCGCAGTATCCCACTCAAAGAATGTTCTGACTAATTTAGACTTTAAAGTGTCATATGGGTCTCTGATGGGGCAAATAAAAATAGGGGCAACACTCTCGGTGCTTAAAGCTTGATTAAGAGCATACGAACTAGAGTGGTTGTTTTTAATTAAGCTGCCAGAGTCTTTAATTGGATTGCTGTATGCATCTTTTAATACATATCTGAGATAAGTGTTGCCACTTCTTGGCGGGGCACCCACGAAGAAGGTGGTGTTAAATAGAGATAAATCTAAAGCGTCCCGAAGGTCTCTTTGTTCCTTGTTCACTTTATCGACAACACGCTTAGGTTCTCGCGTGGATCAAAGCTGCCACCAAATACCATAGTAAGTAGTCCAGCCTTCGACTGAGCACCAGCACGGTCACGGAACCAGTCTGACCCCGGGTCGGTTGTCGGGCACTGGCACCATAGGCGTTCACCAATGTCCATTGTGCGGAAGTTGTGGAAGTGTCCTGACACCCAGATGTCTGCACCACCTAGCGCAGTCTGACCGAGAGTCTGACCTGCTAGATACTTTTCGATGCTGTTCTGATTTGCCTGGTGTCCGTGGAACATGCCTAAGTGCGTCCCACAAATCTCTGTTACAAGAGTCTGGTGTCCCGAAGATGGATAACGGAATTCAATGTGCTGTAGCGCAGGATTCTCTGCGCAAGCGTCCTGTACTGATGATGCAATCTCAACGTTCCAACCGTCAGCTGGATCTGTTGCAACATAGCGACCAGCTTCATCGTGGTTTCCGTTGATAACTGGAACAATCATGTTCTGAGCAAGAGGAGCCAACGCTTTAATCTGCGCCATAAGCAAACGACGTGCAACACGTACCTGCTCGGTTATACCAAGATCAGATGCCGCGAGTCCCTGAAGACGACCACCCTGAGATACGTTACCTTCAACGTGATCGCCTGGAAGGCCAAGTGTAATTGTGCCAAGGCCCATTCCCATTTTCTGGTAGCCCTTATATCTGTGTACTGCTGATTCGGTCAGTGCAAGAATTCGATCGATTGACTGCTGAGTACCACCACCGCCAGCTTTTTTACCAATCTGCTGGTCAGCTGGGAAAAGTGCAAAAGACCCTTCGCCGATACCCTGCTTTGCATTAGCGGCTGGACGCCACTTCTTAATTTCGTCTACAAGTTTTTCTGCATCAAGCTGCTCCATACGATTTACAGCAGCGGGAACAATATTTACGCGAAGTGATTCTAGGAACTCACCGTCAAACTTCTGCCACTTACCGCGACGAACCGAGGTCACGGTCCAGTCAGCGGGATTCATTTCAAACTGCTCTAGGATTGCGTCTGCATCTGGGAGTCCACCGACTTCAGATGGGTGCGAAACTACGTAACCACCATTGACACTATCTACGTCCACCTTTGGACGCCAGTTCTCTGGTGTGTTTAAAACTTTAAAGTCAGATCCATTTTTACCTGGAGAAGCCAGTGCCTCTAGACGATCCGCTAGTCCCATTATTTACTACCTACTGTTCTTTTGCAGGCGCATGTCTTTGGAACTCGGCGGTGACGGTCTACAGCACTATCGCTGAGATCATAGCCTTCTTCTCTTAGAATCTGCCCGATGGTTGAACTAGGAACTCGAGCGGGATTACGCTCATCGACTTCAAGAAGGATAATTAAATTTTTCTTCTCGTCTTCAGATAACTCTGGACCATTTAGCAACGTTGCCAATTTACAGAGCTTGGTAGCGGCTTCTTCAGCTGCAACCTTCAGCTTGTCGTTGAGGTTCACATCTCTCCTAGTGGTTATAGTGCACTAGGAAAGATACTACTACATAATTTGTAGTTTAGATGGCTTTTTTCTGGCGAGGTTTTCTAACTACCTGAATAGGCTCTGTGCGAGACGAGATGATCAAATCTTTAATTAGCTCGACCTCGGCTGCAGTTTTAACGCTGTGCTCGTTGATAACGTTTACGCGATCTGCTAGAGAGCTACCGCCGTTTTCCCAGAGTTGATGTTCCACTCTGTCTAGACGCTCTGATATAGTGCGTCCACGAGAATCTACGCCGATGGCTTGACTAACTCTCGATAGAAGTCGAAAAGTAGCATAGACGCCACCAAATATAACACCAAGTGCTGTAATGACGGCTGCGATTGTGAAAATAATCTCGGTAGGCATAGACTATAATAGAATTCTCTGAGGGAAGTAATTAGATTTGCTTTCTCTATTTTACCCTACTAGGGTCGAACCTATTGTGGCGAGTTGTTAGGTCAACCGAGTTGATAGGACGCGTTAAACACGCGCAATCAAGAAAATGTTTGCACTGCTCATAATTACGGTGTAGGCTCTTATCATCATTAGGTTTTTTGGAGAGAACATGGATAATTTCAGCGACGCTATGGCGGTTAACTAATGAGCGCCTGGGAGACAGCTGGCAACGGAAAGCTAGCTAGAGGAGCTGTTTGGTTCGCCAATAAAGGCTGGAAGGTCATGCCGTGTCACGGTATTACTGAAGGCGCTCGCTGTACATGTAACGCTCCGCACAAAGAGCCTAAAGACGTAGGTAAACACCCAGCGAGCTTTAAGGGACAGCTCGATGCGACATCTGACGTAGAAAAAGTTACTCAGTGGTGGGAAGAGAATCCTGACTACAACATCGGTGTACACGCTGGGCCTTCTGGCTTTTTTGTAATTGATATTGATCCACGTTCTGGTGGAGACGACTCGTTCTTAGAATTTGAAAATCTTGTTGAGGGTGAGCTACCTCCAACTGTTGAAGCTTTCACAGGTGAGTACAGCTACGGTGGCAAGGTTGCTCGTGGTCGTCACCTTTTCTACAAGTGTGACCCAAACGAAAACCTAGTAGGTAACCTTTCAAAAGATGGTATGAAGGGTATCGATATTAAGCACAACGGATATGTGCTTATCGCCCCTTCTCGTCACTTCTCTGGGATCACTTATGACTGGAAGCCTGGGCACGAGCCTTGGGTTATGGACATGGCTGAAGCTCCTGAGAAGCTACTTAACGCTTTGCGTAAACGCGCTCGCGGTGCTAACGCTTACCGAGACGGTGAGTGGAGCGACTTTAACAACCTTGAGTTCAAGGGTGAAAAGATTGATGTCGAAAAGCTTTTCCAGGAAGGCATTGAAGAGGGCGAACGTGCTGTCACAATCTATGCTCTAGCTTGCGCTCTAGCTAATAAAATTGGCACTGACTCGATCAGTCGCAATGCTATCGAAACCATGATGATTCGCTTTAACCACGAGATGGTTAAGCCACCAATGGAGCTCGAGGGAACTAACTCTCTACTAATGCACGTACGCCGTGCAATCGAATTTGTTGCTGATCACCCTGTATCAAACAAAATGTGGCAGGGATTAAACGAATGGGAACAGGGAAAGCGTTGGGCGGAGCAGTCTCAGGAAGAAACTATATCTACGCTAACAAACTCTTCTGTTAAGGGCGCTAGTTCCGTAGGTGCGTCTATTGCTCAGGACGTAGAGTCTGGGATGTCTCTAAGTGATGCGATCAGTAACCTAGATGGTCCGCCGGATCCAGACGATCCAATGAACGGTACTCCTGGTAAGCGAAGTCTTACAGATGTCGGTAACGGCCGTCGACTTGTCGACACATACGGTTCTGTTATGCGATACACGCCTGGGCTTGGTTGGTTCCACTGGGATCAGCAGTACTGGAAGCCAGACGTTGAAGAGATTGAAATACAGGAACTTACAAAAACCATCTCTAAGACAATCGTTTCAGAAGTTCTTAACTATTCAGAAGACGAGCAGCAGACAAAACTTGATTTGATTAAGTGGGCTACCCAGGCTAAATCTACAAGCAGATTGGTTAGTACTCTTAAGCAGGCTACATCAGACCCTCGCATCCAGGCACCGATCGAACGTTGGGATGGCGACGCTCACTTGCTTGGTGTTTCCAACGGTGTAATTGATTTGAAGACTGGTAACTTGCTAAAAGGTAAGCCAGAACTTTACATCACAAAGCGTGCATCGGTTGGATACACACCTGGACTTCGTAACGCCCGCTGGGAGCAGTTTATTGACTTTGCAACTGGTGGAGATAAAGAACTACAGGACTGGATTCAGCGTGCAGTAGGTTATACACTTACCGGACTGAGCAACCAGGACGTTCTATTCCTTGTCTACGGTCCAGCAGGTTCTGGTAAGAACACGTTTGTTGAAACTATCTTTGAAGCACTTGGTTCCGAGCAGTACGCCGGAACTCTACCTCCTGAAGAACTGGCTGCTCAGACTGGTGCGGTTAAATCTTCTAGCGAGTACTACATGGCTGCACTTCGTGGTAAGCGAATGATTTGGGTTGATGAGTTGCCTGAATCTGAGCGCATCAACGAAAACAGAATTAAGGCCTTGACTGGTTCATCCACTCTTAACGGACGTAATCCTGGTGGCGAACCGTTTAGCTTTAAGGCTCAGGGCAAGCTGTGGATTACAACCAACCACCGTCCAATTATTAACGATGACGCTATGTGGCGTCGTCTACGCCCAATCCCTTGGTCATATGTTGCAGAGAATCCAGACCCAGATTTGAAGGCATACCTTGTTGACCCTGAGGGCGGACTGCCAGCAGTTCTTTCATGGGCTGTTGAAGGTGCGATTAAGTACCTAAGCTCTGGTGCACGTGACCCACTTGGGTGGTGTACTGCAGTTTCTGAAGCAGCAAACATCTATCGTAAGAACGAAGACCGTATTGGCTTGTTCCTTGATGAAGAAACCAATCAGTCAGAAGGTTCATCTCTGAACGTTAAAGATTTGTTTGGCATTTACCGCATGTGGTCGGAAGAACGCGGTGAACGCGCAATGACTCAGATTGCCTTCCACCGTAAGTTGCAGGATCGTGGCCTACAGATTAGTGGTCAGGGTTCTCGCGCAGAGCTTGCCGGATTCTCTCAGAGGCCTCGTGTTGTAAAGTCAGAAGTTAACTGGAGTCTTGCTACTAGGTATGCTAACTAAAGATAAATAAGTTAATCTCGGAGCTGTTTTTTATATTGAAAGATCTCCGCCAAGACGAGCAATATAATTTCTTACAATTGAATTAAAAAATGTAAAAGCTCCACCTATTACAACTTTTCCGTCCGATTGAACAACTAGAGCATTCACGTCTGAACTAGGTCCGGTTCCAGTATTGCTAGTAAATGCAGTATCTACCGTACTATCTGCATTTAGTCTTACGACTCTGGTTGCCGCCGCCGAGCCAAAAATTGTAAATAAACCGCCTAGGACAATCTTGCCGTCTGACTGGACAGACACGTCATTTATATTTTGACTTGAGCCAACAGATGTGTAATCAAAAATGGATCCACTCGAGTTGAGTCGAATAATATAGTTAACTATTTGATTGTTAAACGAGTTAAAAAACCCCCCTAAAACAACCTTCCCGTCGAGCATAACTGCTATGGTACTCACCAAGTTGCTTGAACCGCTACCGCCATGATTGCTTGTAAAAGCTGTGTCCCTAGTACCGTCTGCATTCAATCTAATAATGCGGTTAGCCGTTGTTCCATTAAATGTTGTGAACTGACCGCCAACCAAGATCTTGCCGTCTGACTGAACTGCTAGGCTGCTTAAGCTACTGTTTGCGCCAGTGCCAGTATTGTTTATAAATCCCGTGTCCCTAGTTCCATCTGTGTTTAAGCTAATAATTCGGAGAGAGCTTATATTGTTAAATGTTGAAAATCCGCCTCCAACCAGAATATTTCCGTTTGATTGAATGGCTATGGTATTTACTGTACTGTTTGCCCCAGTGCCAGTATTAGTTGTGAAAGTAGTATCTCTAGTCCCGTCTGTATTCAGACGTACAATACGGTTTATGGTTGTTTCATTGAACGCTGTAAATGAACCGCCCAGTAGAATCTTTCCGTCTGATTGTATTGCTGCGGTGCTTATTGTGTTATTTGCAGCAGTACCATTGTTGGTTGTAAAAGTAGTATCTCTAGTTCCATCTGAGTTGAGCCTAAGAACGCGGTTAGCCGTTGTTCCGTTGAATGTCGTGAACTGACCGCTGACTATAATGCTGCCATTTGATTGAACAGCTATCGCATTAACGGCGTTGTTTGCACCTGTTCCTGTATTCGCTGTAAACGCTGTATCTCTAGTTCCATCCGAATTGAGCCTGACAATATAGTTAACGGATGCACTATTAAAAGTTGTAAAAAATCCGCCCAATAGAATTTTGCCGTCTGACTGTACCGCAATAGTAATAACATTTGAGTTAGGACCAGTGCCTGTATTGGCTACAAATGTAGTATCTACCGTACCATCCGTATTCATTCTAATAATTCTGGACTGTGTCGAGTTGAAATTTGAAAACTGTCCGCCCAGTAGAATCTTTCCGTCTGACTGAACAGCTGAAGAAGTTACAGCCCCCGAGGCTCCAGCAGCCCTAAAATCAAAAATAGTTCCATCTGAATTTAATCTAACAATTCGATCAACTAGAACTCCGTTAAAGAGCGAGAACTGACCTACAAGTATAATTTTACCGTCCGACTGAACTGCAACTGCGTTTACCTGTAGGTTTGCACCTGTTCCTGTATTCGCTGTAAACGCTGTATCTCTAGTTCCGTCTGAGTTAAGCCTAAGAATCGAGTTTACTGTTACACCGTTAAATGTTGAAAACTGCCCTCCCAAAACAATTTTTCCGTCAGACTGGGGGACTATGGCTAATACAGGAGTATTTGCACCGCTACCTACGTTTACAGTAAATGCAGTATCTCTAGTTCCATCTGCGTTTAGTCGTAAAATTCGGTTTATCGATGTCACGTTGTTAAAAGTTGTGAACTGACCGCCAACCAAGATCTTGCCGTCTGACTGAACTGCGATTCTATTTACAGTGTTATTTGCAGCAGTACCATTGTTGGTTGTAAAAGTAGTATCCCTAGTTCCATCCGAGTTAAGTCTCAGAATACGGTTGGCCGTCGTTCCGTTGAATGTTGTAAACGTACCACCTAATAGAATTTTGCCGTCTGATTGAACGGCTATAGTGTTTACAGCATTGTTTGCACCTGTGCCAACATTAGTCATAAATGTGGTATCTACTGTACCACCGGGATTAAGGCGGACAAAGTAAGCGGCTGCTTGCCTGTTAAATCTCGTAAAAGTGCCGCCTAGTAATAATTTTCCATCCGATTGAAGTGCTAAAGTATTCACATTTAAATTTGCACCACTAGCTGTAAAGTCAAGAAGAGTGCCCGCGCTAGCTAGTCTGGCCAAGAATCTTACCGGGATGTCAGTAAAAGATGTAAGGTCTCCACCTAATATAATATTGCCATCTGATTGAATGGCTACCGTACGTATACCGGAGCTCGCGCCATTATCAATATTTGTTCTAAACGGGGCATCTATAGTGCCATCTGCATTTAATCTAATAAGTCTGGACGCGCTTAACGAGTTAAAAGTTGTAAAAACACCGACTAGCATAATTTTGCCATCAGACTGAATTGCTATAGCATTTACAGCATCATTTGCACCTGTCCCCGCGTTGGTTGTGAACGTAGTGTCTCTAGTTCCGTCTATATTCAATCGGACAATGCGGTTGACGGTAGTTCCATTAAATGTGGAAAACCCGCCGCCTAGGACGATTTTACCGTCTGACTGAATGGCTACCGTGTTTACGGTAAGGTTCGCACCAGTTCCAGTATTAGTTGTGAACGTAGTATCTCTAGTTCCATCTGTGTTCAGACGGGCAATAAAGTTAACAGTTGTACCATTTATTATTGTAAAACCGCCCCCTATTACAATTTTTCCATCCGATTGAATAGCTATGGTGTTTACAGCGCTATTTAGTCCGCCACCGCCATTATTAGTTACAAACCCGGTGTCTCTAGTACCGTCTGCATTCAATCTGACAATAAAGTTTACCGTAACGTTATTAAAAGTTGTAAAGTTACCGCCAACCAAGATCTTGCCGTCTGACTGAACTGCAATAGCGCTTACAGTAAAACTTGCACCAGCTCCGGTATTAGTTGCAAAAGTTGTGTCTACAGTACCATCTGCATTTAATCTGACAATTCGAGTAGATGATACGTTGTTAAAAGCTGTAAAAGTACCACCTAACAGAATTTTGCCGTCTGACTGTACCGCAATAGCGTTTACAACTCCGTTCGACCCGGTTCCGTTGTTAGTGGTAAATGTGGTATCCCTAGTTCCGTCTGAGTTCAGTCGGACAAAGTAGCTAGGTGCTAGAGAGTTGAAGGTGGTGAATGCGCCACCTAATAAGATCTTGCCATCTGGTTGAATAACTACAGTGTTTACAGTGGTGCTTGGCCCATTATAGTTGTCTTCTATATTAAACTCAGAGTCATTAAAGCCACTAGCAAGAAACCACTGTTTCCAAGACCCTGAAACTTTAGACCAGGCTTCAGGGGCAAACTTCCAGCTGCCTCCAACTTTCACGTACGGCGATACGTCCTTAAAAGCTCCTGCAACTTTAATTGAACCAGGCATTATACGTACCTAAACCAGATATCTCCATCTGATCCTCCGCTAGGGCTGCTAGTAGAGGCTGTTATAGAGTATTGGTACCCGCCGGTTGCCCCAGTAGCGCCAGTTGGTCCAGTTGCTCCGGTAGATCCTACACCTGTAGCACCGGTTGGACCAGTTGGACCAGTTGCACCCGCTGCTCCTGCAGCACCATCTGCACCTGTAGCACCAGTCGGTCCAGTTGCTCCAGTCGCACCCGTATCTCCTGCAGCACCATCTGCACCTGTAGCACCAGTTGGGCCTACGACTGTGGAGTCAGCACCAGTCGCACCCGTAGGACCAGTAGCACCGGTCGGTCCTGTAGAACCAGTTGAACCAGTCGGGCCAGCCGGGCCAGTGGCCCCTTGAATACCTTGAATACCCTGAACACCTTCAGGCCCTGTCGGGCCAATAGCACCGGTTGGACCAGTTTCTCCCTGTACACCAGTCGCTCCTGTTGCACCCGTAGCACCAGTTGCACCGGTTTCACCCTGAGAACCAGTTGCACCAGTAGCGCCCGTTGCACCGGTTGCACCTGTGTCTCCGATATCACCAGTTCTTGCAAATGTAATGTAAAATTGCTCAGAATCCGCGGGAGTAAATGCGTTGCCGCTAACAAAAGCTATAGGAACATGGAAATGGTCGTCGTGGTGTGAATGGCTTCCAGTAATGCTGAAGAAGGCGAACTCAGTAGTATCTGTTCTTTTGGTGACCTTAAAGGTTCCCTTGATCTGAGATGTAGAGTCATCAATAGTTTGTAGGAAATTAAAAATATTTACACTATTGGCATCAACGAAGGCTATATAGATTTCTGTTACTGAGGCTATAGTTGCATTGTTAAACCTAAATAACCCTTCACCAAGAATATCTGTATGAGTCGTTCCCTCGTCAAATTCGTAGTCAAAGGTTGCTCCACCAAATTCTCCTGTAGCACCCGTTGCTCCAGTTGAACCAGTTGCCCCAGTCGCGCCTGTTGCGCCTGTAGCACCAGTTGGACCAGCAACTGTTGACTCTGCACCAGTAGGTCCTGTAGTACCAGTTGGTCCAGTTACACCTTGAATACCTTGAGTACCTTGAATACCCTGAATACCCTGAACACCCTCTGGACCTGTTGGGCCGATAGCACCGGTAGCACCAGTAGGACCAGTCGCACCAGTTGCTCCAGTTGAGCCAGTCGGCCCAACATCGCCTTGGGATCCTGTAGCACCCGTTGCTCCAGTCTCGCCAGTCGCACCAGTTGCTCCTGTAGCACCAGTAGCACCTGTCGGTCCAGCCACAGTTGAGTCAGCACCTGTTGAGCCAGTAGCACCAGTCTCACCCTGAGGTCCAGTGGAGCCTGTAGCACCAGTAGCACCAGTTGGTCCTGGAACTGTTGAATCTGCCCCCGTAGCACCAGTTGCGCCCGTTGCTCCTGTTGGACCAACAATTTGACCGACATCGTTCCAATCGGCACCATCCCACACCCACAGGTTTCCATCGGATTGAACAATGTAAGCATCATTTACAGCTTGACCAGTGATTGCGTCCAAAGCTGTGTAATCTGCAACTGAACCAGCAAAGTTAATCGACACACCCTGAGCACCAGTAGGTCCAATATCACCTTGAATACCACCTACGCCATCGGATCCAGCTGGACCCGTTGCGCCTGTAGCTCCGGTTGAGCCAGTAGCTCCGGTTGAACCAGTAGGCCCAGTTGCTCCAGTTGGGCCAACATCGCCGCTAGCTCCAGTTGAGCCAGTTGATCCTGTAGATCCATCTGATCCTGTCGGTCCCGTTGCACCTGTTGGACCGGTTGTACCTTGAGATCCTTGAGGACCAATGTCTCCCTGTGAGCCTGTTGCACCAGTTGAACCAGTTGCACCCGTAGCTCCAGTTGTTCCAGTACCGGTGGCTCCGGTCGAGCCCGTCGCACCAGTTGCTCCTGTTGCTCCGACACCAGTCGGTCCCGTGGCACCAGCTGGTCCCGTTGCACCAGTTGGACCTGTTGCACCAATAACAACGTTCTCTACTGCGCTCCAGGCGACCCCGTCCCACTCCCAGATGCGGTCATTTGAAGTGAACTGATCGTTGAGTGATGGGTTATCTGGAAAATTGATGGCAGTAGTCATTATCTGTCCTGAGCATGGAGGGGCGATTGGTCAAATCTAGCTCTATTTTACCATACAGGTAGCTAAGGCAGCCTGGCAGGCTACCTTCAGCGGCTACTGGCTACTATCTAAGGCCTCTAATTAGTGATTCAATTTCGGCATCAGTTAGACCAACTACGGTCTTTAGCTTTTGACGTGCTGTAACTGGGGCCTGAATTGCGTCTAACTCTTCCTGAGTTAGCTCGCGTACATTCCAAACCTGAGTGTAGACGCCATCTGCAAGTGAAGGAGCTTCTTCATAGTACAACTGAGTACTATTAATTGTTGGCGGGGTTGTCTGCTGTACTTCAAACCAACCTGAAGGCAGCGGGTCTCCCATAGACCAACTCGGGGAGACTAGCATAATATCTCCCGGGTATAGCGGGTATGTGTTGCTATTAGTGTCAATATACATAATGTCTATCCTATATTTCTCTTGTACTCTGTAAGAGTTGATGTAGTTGCTGCGGCATCTCCTGTAGCTGAGCTAGAAGACATGGTTGTAATTGAAGAGCTCGTTGAAGCCCAGTTGGCTGGCGTAACTGCAGATAACGAAGATGTTGCGTAAACGATGTCGCCGTATGTTCCGGTTAGAGACCCATCTCCTGGAATTTTTATCATTCCTACGCAGTCGCCCGATGTCCCATTAATCGTTACTGAGCTTAGGGGGAGATATAGATTCTCGCTAGAATCTAGCCTAATTTCCATACCGTACCCTGACGCCACGCCTGTCATGGTTCGCTGCCATTGCAGGGTTCCACTTGAGTCATACTTAGCTACTATAAGCTTATAGTCTGGATACGTGCTTCCTATTGCGTATATATTTCCTGTGCTGGCGGAGTGAACTACAGACCTCCAAAGTGCATTATCCAGCGCCCTAGACCAAACTACCGAACCGTTAGATCCATTCAGTTTAGTGATAAACGCCGTTACCGTATAGGGAGTTACTCCAGAATCCGTGCTTTGGTATCCGGCTGCGTAAGCATAAGTAGTGTCTGCCGACATAGAAAGTATGCTGCTGTATCGGTTAGAGTCATTGTTAAAGTAGGTGCTCCACAAGTGAGACCCGGTTTCACTCATTTTTGTAACTAGACCGTAGGCTTCTGGAAATGAGCCGGTTGAGGCAAAATCACCATACAGGTAATTGTTTTGTGTAGATCCGTCAATTTTTATGTTGTCAAAGTATCCGTTGCTGCCGTGCGTCAATCTGTAATACGTATTGAAGTTGTCACCTAAAGTATTAAAACGGGTTGTCATGTAGTACTTGCTAGGCGCGCTTCCAAATCCTGCTACTGAGACTGTGTTTCCGAAAGGATCCAATGCTAGGGACTTTTGGTGAAAATGAGTATTACTGGTTACCCCATCGCCCACTAGGCGCTGCCACTGAATTGCACCATTTAGGTCCAGCTTCATGTGTAGTCGTTTAGCAACTCCGCTAGTGTAGACAGCGCCTACTAAATACAACTCTGTCCCACTACACTGCATTGATTGGAAGTAAGTTTCTTTACCTGAAACTTGATACCATTTTTGCCAAACCTTACGTCCATATCGGTCCAGCTTGCCTAAAAACGCAGCGCTAATATTTCCGGGGCCATTTCCATACCCGCAGACGTAGCCGTTACCGCTAGAGTCAATTGCTATGCCCTGAATTCCCTCGTAAGTATTCGCAGCCTCCCCAAAGGCTGATACCCAGTAGTTAGAGATTGCCGGTGAACTAGCACCCAGTAGTGCTACAGAAAAGGCCATTTTATGAACCTAGGTCGCCAACGAGGGCATATGTATTGGTAGCAATACACTTGACTCCCGCGGGAGACCACTGAGCCGCCGTCTTTAGTTTGCTTTCCTTGGAATACAGTGTCACGCCACTTCCGGCTACAAATGTTATTTGTGCCGCGTTGGCTTGAATAAAGTCAACCTGCTGACCTACTGAAAGACCTTCGACAGTAATAGTGATTGCGCCTGAATTAGTAATAAGCGATCCGGCATCTCCAGATACTAGAGAGTAGTTAGCTGATTTACTTACGATAGTTTGAGCGGAGCTAAATGTTCCGGCAGCACCAGTAGCACCAGTCGCACCAGTCGGACCAGTATCTCCCGTTGCACCAGTCGGACCTGTTGGCCCTGGAACAATTGAGTCCGCTCCCGTAGCACCAGTTGGACCTGTTGGCCCTGGAACAATTGAGTCAGCACCAGTAGGGCCAGTCGGTCCTACAACTGTAGAGTCTGCACCAGTCGCGCCGGTCGGTCCAGTTGGCCCAGCAACTGTGCTATCTGCACCAGTCGCCCCCGTTGGACCAGTAGGGCCAGTAGGACCTACGGCTCCAGTAGGACCTACTGGTCCAGTTGGGCCTAGGCTGGCAGTTACAATCCTCCATACGGATCCATCCCAAGCCCAGATGCGGGAGTCTACTGTAAACTCATCGTTCACCTGAGGTGAGTCGGGGAAATTGATTGCCATTTTTGTCCTAAGTTGTCTTAAATACTAATTTTACCATGTGGACCCTAAGAGTATAGGGCTTCGATCTCTTCTTGAGTAAGTCCTTGGCTTTGTAGCTTGGCAATAGCTGAAGCCCTGGCCATAGCCTTTGCCTCGGCTGCGGCAATCATATCAAGTTCTGCCTGCTCTGCTGCTGCTGCTCTAGCCTGAACTTCTGCCAGCTCCTCCTCGGTGAGTGCGACACTATATTCTTGGCCGGTAGCCAAGTCTACAAATAAGTTAGTTAGTTCTTCTGACATTTTTTATCCTTATATATTCTTAGTTATTAATGGTATATACCGATATTGTAGTGCCTGCGGTAAATGGCAGCGTTCCGGCAATATAAACGCTGGTAATCGGTGACGTTTGATTGGATCTACCTAATTGCTTGTGGATGGAATAGGTATTAGATGTTTGTGGGGAGTCCGCGGTAGCTATTTGAGAGATGCCTTTATTTAGGGTGCTGGATGTATAGTTAGTTACATAGAAATCGGCAACTCCAAACATACCTGACGTAGATCCATTTCCAACCATAATTGACCCAGACGAGAAAGCGTATTCTGTCCCGCTTAACGTGGTGTCTTGCATTCGTAAGATATATCCAGAGTCTAGGGTGCTAGTCCCATTTAGTTGAAACTCTATGTTGTTATATACTCCCGTGCCAGTGCCTCTGGCCGATACTTTTATTAGCAAGTCGCTACCGTTTTGAGGAATGCTGGAGACCGTTATAGAGGCTTGGCTAGAGCCAAGTGTGGTTGTGTAGTAGTGTTTTAGACTCATGATCAGGCCTTAATCCCCCACATTTTTAGCTCTGTTCCCGCGGTAAAAGGTCCAGTAATGGTTAGTTGAGTAGTACCCGCGTTCTTAGTGGTGAGTCCGGTGCCTATTGACATTCCCGTAATATCACCCGATGTGGCGGACCCTGCGGCAGATGCGCTCATTACTAGGGCTAAATCATTGTTTGCGTTACTGTAATTAAATATTGAAATTTCCATAAACCCAGAGTTAGTAGTAGTCCAATAATTAACATGAAGAGTTAGGTTGTCATTTACAGAGCTCACAACGTCATAGGTAGTCCCTCCTATGTTGTATTTACCGCCTGACATACTCCAAGCTTGGCTTGGAATAGTGATAGATGGGTTTCCCCTAGAGGTCATACCGCCATTTAGAACAATATATAAATCTCTATAAGTTTGAGGTATATCGGTAAAAGTAACTGAGGCAGTCGGGGATGTAATAGATACCTTCTTAAGCGGTGCACTAGCTCCATACATGCGCTACCCCTTTATACCGTATAAAGTAAATTGCGAATTGGTGGTCATCGAGCCCCCATTTACTGCGTACACAGTTATGCTAGTCAGTGCGTCTGTGCTGCCCCAAGATCCAGCATAGTATCCAGCTCGTGAAGATGATGCTGTTCCAGTAGCACAGCCGAACTGCGACTTCAGGTTTGCTGTTTTTGTAGATGAGAATGCGTCCATAATATCCACTATTGCCACTCCGTACATGGAGTAAGGAAAGACACCTACTGATATTCCGGTTTGTCCTGTTGCTCTAGCGCCCACTAAACCGGAGTTGCCACCCTTTGCATACATGTTTCTGTGGGTATAGTTTGCACCTGAATCGTTGTTGAATCTAATTGCCATATCTCCTAACCCTGTGTTGCTAGAAGCTAAGTATCTAAGTTGCAAGTGCTTATAGGTAGACGCATAAGTGCCTAGATTGGAGAAAGTAACTGATGTAGCGCTACCGCTAGTGGTTACTACCGTAGAGATTGGCTCGAAGTCACTGGTAACCCCTCCAGACGCGGCAACAATACCTAATACTAGACTCATGTTGTTATGTCACCGACTAGTAGAACAACGCCTGACTCTAGGCACTTAAGGGTAGCTGCAGAGTATTGACCAGTTGTTTTTAGTTTTGAACCAGCAGATACTAAGGTGATCCCACTGCCCGCGGTGAAAGTGATCTGTCCTGATCCGTACTGGACGAAATCAATCTGTTCTCCTGCGGCTAGAACGTTATCTACAGTAATGGTAATAGCTGAACCAGTTGATCTAATTAGCGATCCCTTATCTGTAGCCAGAATAGAGTAGTTTGCAGACTTACCGCTTACTGTTGTAACGATCGCAGATGCATTGTGTTCGTGACCTACAACGCTTAGTCCGGCTTCGGCGGCGGTTTGGTTCTTCCATAGTGATGAAGCAGAGTCAAAGGCTAAGACTTCATTATCTGCAATTGATGCACTTGCTTCCAGTAGAACAGTGTGAAGCTCATCCAGCTCAAAACCGTTCTGAGGTTTGATAAATATTTCACCGTTATTGCTGTTTGCTCTAGTTACGATACCGATGAACACCAAGTGAGCCGGAGCAACTGGTTTATTGGCCAGCCCATAGATTAGGCTTCCTGATGTACCTAACCAAACAGGGTCTCCAGCTGTAGCACCGTTAGTGTTTAATCCAGCTAATAGTCCTTCAGTAATTACGTTTGCAAAACCATTTGTGCTTACAGTAGTTTCCATCAAGCCTAAGGTCTTACTTGATGTGGCCTCGGTAGCATTTGACGCTAGGCCAACAATCATGTTAGTGCCGTCAGCCGAAGTTACGTAGACTGCTTGACCCTTGTTGATTGATACTCCAGCTTTAACCGAGTGCTTAAGCTGACTTGTGTATCCAGAGTAGACCGCGTTATTGTCAATCCACTCAGTGTTGTAGTCAGTGCCGTCAATCTTGACCAACATCTGGCCAGTTGTTCCGCCAACTGCAACACCGGCTCCAGTCGCACCAGTTGCCCCAGTTGCACCTGTGGCCCCCGTATCTCCCGTTGCACCCGTAGCTCCAGTAGCACCAGTTGGACCTGTTGCACCAGTAGCTCCGCCATCTGCAACCGGAGTCCAGGAAGCATTTATTACTCCTGGCTCTGGCGGGTAGCCTGGATTATTTGGGTTACCAGTGCGGTAGTAGAAACCGCCCTGGAATGTTACCGCATCGCCAAGCCCGTAGTAATGACCGTTGTCGTATGCTTCTATAAAAGTCCATGGTTCTGCACCAGTAGCACCCGTTGCTCCAGTAGCACCTGTTGCACCCGTAGCTCCGGTTGGACCTACAGCACCTGTAATCTCTATCCAGAATGAGTCGTAGTATATGTAAATAGATCCGTCGACATCGTTAAACCATATATCTCCAGTTACAGGAGATGATGGAGGTGTAGATGCAATGTTGTAGATACCATCTGCACCGGTAGCACCGGTCGGACCTGTTGGACCAACAATTTGACCGACATCGTTCCAGTTGGTCCCATCCCACACCCACAAGTTTCCGTCTGACTGAACAATGTAAGCGTCGTTGACGGCTTGACCGGTAATTGCATCGAGAGCCGCGTAGTCAGCAACGGTTCCGGAGAAGTTAATTGAGGCACCCTGAGCACCAGTAGGTCCAATATCACCTTGAATACCACCAGGTCCGGCATCACCTTGAGGACCGGTAGGTCCGGTTGCGCCAGTTGGACCTGTGGAACCTGTAGCACCAGTCGGTCCAGTTGCTCCAGTCGCGCCGGTTGGTCCAGCAACGGTTGAGTCAGCACCAGTTGCACCTGTCGCACCTGTTGAACCAGTAGCACCTGTTGGGCCTACAACTGTAGAGTCTGCACCTGTAGCACCAGTCGGTCCTGTTGCACCGGTCGGACCTGTCGGTCCGGTAGGTCCTACTACCGTACTATCCGCACCGGTTGCACCAGTTGGACCTGTGGAACCAGTGGAGCCGGTTGGACCTGTAACACCCTGTGGGCCGGTTGCGCCAGTAGCACCGGTCGATCCTGTCAAGCCCGTTGATCCAGTCGGGCCTGTAGGTCCTTCAACAGTGCTATCTGCACCCGTTGCACCCGTAGCCCCAGTTGCACCGGTTGCGCCTGTATTGCCTGTGAGCCCAGAAATACCACGCAACCCTTGCTCGCCCTGAGGACCTGTTGCACCAGTAGCACCCGTTGCCCCAGTTGCACCAGTATTTCCAGTTAAACCAGAAATACCACGTAAACCTTGTTCTCCCTGCTCGCCTGTTGCACCTGTTGCTCCCGTTGCGCCTGTAGCTCCGGTTGAGCCAGTAGCTCCTGTAGCTCCGGTTGAGCCAGTAGCTCCGGTTGCGCCTGTAGCACCAGTTGCGCCGTCAATTCCATCAGACCCGTCGGCACCCGTAGGACCTGCCACAGTGCTGTCAGCACCTGTAGCTCCCGTAGCACCTCTAGCGCCTGTTGCACCAGTAATTCCTGTTGCACCAGTAGCACCCGTTGCCCCAGTTGCACCAGTATTTCCAGTTAAACCAGAAATACCACGTAAACCTTGTTCTCCCTGCGGGCCGGTAGCTCCAGTAGCACCCGTTGCGCCAGTGCTGCCAGTGGGCCCGGCAACGGTTGAATCCGCACCAGTAGAGCCTGTTGCACCTGTTGCACCAGTCGCACCGTCGGTACCGTCAGCACCTGTAGCACCAGTCGGTCCAGTTGCTCCAGTCGCACCCGTATCTCCTGTGTATCCTGATAGTCCGCGTAATCCTTGAACGCCAGTCGGGCCGGTGACACCAGTTGCGCCTGTTGCTCCCGTAGCTCCGGTTGGACCTGTAGGTCCTGCTGGACCAGTCGCACCCGTAGCCCCAGTTGTTCCAGTTGGGCCCGCAATCGTGCTGTCAGCACCGGTTGCGCCTGTAGGACCGGTAGATCCTGTTGGGCCTACAGAACCTGTTGCTCCAGTAGCACCCGTTGCACCAGTCGCACCCGTATCTCCTGTGTATCCTGATAGACCTCTTAATCCTTGTGCTCCGGTTGCGCCGGTTGCGCCTGTAGCACCAGTTGCGCCGGCGGCTCCCGCTACCCCTACGC
>Ga0247723_1000445_pt1 | contig 28582 bp, 44 predicted proteins | sample MSEWelMarce5H_FC_FD_189079 | JGI IMG/M metagenome (GOLD analysis project Ga0247723, IMG submission 189079) | Subsurface sediment microbial communities from gas well in West Virginia, United States - MSEEL Well Study Marcellus 5H_FC | ecosystem: Environmental > Terrestrial > Deep subsurface >... | reverse complement strand
GCCCAAATTAGCGAAGGACTTGTTCGCAATGCTGCTGTTGAAATGTACACAATTTTTCATGGCAATTCAGTTAAGACTAATGATAAATTGCTTGCTTACTTGCAGGGAAAAATGGGAGAAGCACAGGCAAAGATTGCTGAACGCGCCAGTAAGCGCTCTAAGTTTGCTCCTGAACCTAATGCTGAAAAAGCAAAGAAGCAGGCTGGATTTGAGGCAGAGATTTCAAATGCTGCCTATCATGTGCGTGAAACACCATTTGCTGATTACGAAGTATTGGTTAAAGATAACCTTATTGAAGGCGCATTAAAGACTTCTTATGATTTTCCACGTCTTATTAACACAGCAAAGCAAGCATTTGAAACATATAGCAGTATCCCTTGGGAAATGATGGACCGTCAGTTAACTGACTTCTATCGTGCTGATGCGTTTACTATTAAGTTGCTACAACAGCGCAAGATTATGTCAGCAGATGAAGCCAACATGGTTCAACGCCTAGTTAAAGAGGGCGTTAGAAAAGATGATGCCCTTTTGCAGGCTGATATTTACTTTGATAACCGTGCTACAGCAAATGCTGCCGATGAACTACTTAAGTATGCAGATAACCCTAATATCCGCACACAGTTAGCCTGGAATGGGCGTGCCGTTGGCAAGTTCTACCGTGCTACTGAGGATTACGCAAAGCGTATGGCTCGCTATTTAGCGGCACATCCAGATAAAGTTATCTATCGTTTAGGTCATACATCACAGGCTATGAGTGGCTCTGGTGTTGTTTATACAGACGATAATGGTACATCATATGTATTGATTCCTAATGATGGAATTATATGGCGCTCAGTTGCGCCTGCATTTGCAGCCATTATGAATCCATTCCGTGCGGCAACACAGGTTGCACGTGGTAACTGGGACTTCTTTAAGCAACCAGCATGGAACCAATCAACACTTAAGATTTCATTACTAAATCCATCATACGCTGAGGGTTCTGGTGTCCCATCTCTTACTGGTCCTACTATGGCTATACCAGTACTTGGGGTAAAGGCTTTATTAGGTTTATCTGATGACCCAAGAATAAAAAACATTGGTGATAATTTAGATAATTGGATACTTGGTCCACAATCAGATAATACTACATGGGCACGTGCACTTGTTCCAGGTAATTTACTTAACATTTGGGGTCAATACGATAAAGAGCACAAGACTGCTGTTGAAGCCAGTACATTAGTACAGGCTGCTGCATATCTACAGGCTAATAAGGCAACACGTATGTTGCCTGCTGACTGGGGCAATGCTGAGAAAGTTGAGCAATGGTATGACTGGTTGCGTCTTCAGGCTCACAATGTAGTATCAGTTAAACTTGGATTTAATACAATAAGCGGTGCTCCTATTGGCTCAACGGAACCAAACATACCAGAAGAGTTACGTCGTGCTGGTATTGTTACATTCCGTCAGGAATTTAGCGATATACTTCGTGCAGTATTAGATGTTAACTCTAAGTATGGTTATCAATTAGGAGACCCTATTGGTACTGCTGTATCTATGTTTGCGGCAAACTACCCTGATAAGACTGTATATACAGTAAGTCCTAATACTAAGTCGGCTCAATTGGCTATTAACTACACCAATGAAACTAAACAGTGGGTCATGAAGAATGGTCCATTGCTTGATAAGTACGGTGATGTAGCATTTGTATTTGCTCCGCATGTAGGCGAGTACGACCCGTCTGTTGTTAAGTATCTTGAAGCAGCGGACCTTATTGCTACAAAAAGCAGTCCATTTGATTTAAATGGTGCACAGTTAAAGAAGTATCTGGTTACTATATCAGTTGCCAAGGCTCGCAATGATTACTATAACGTTGACCGCGAACTTCAGCGTAAATTAAATGACCCTAACAACCCAGAGCGTAACAGAGCAACATACCGTCAAGAAGAGATTGCTAATGCTAAGGCAGTTAAGGCTAATATGTTGGCTGTTAATCCAGCGCTTAAAGAGGTATTAGGTACCTCAGCATTTGATACACGTCAGGCTTTGGCTAAGCGATTTAACCACTTAGACCAGTTGGTTAATAGCAAACAGTTTAGCAAATACCTTCCAGAGACTGCTTCATATATTCTTTCAGAGCAAATGCTACCGCTTGCAAAGCGCGTAGTTGCTGTACTAGAAGATGTCAACATTCGTTCTCAGTTTAATGGAGAAGAAACAATTCAAGCAGAATTAACTAATGGATTAACAAATCTAAAGAAATATGCAGCGGGTAACGCTGCTTTATCTGAGGCATTTGATTCAATCATTTCTCCATACCTTAATGATTTATATACAATTCCAACCGTAGCGATGGGTAGATAACAATGGCAGTTCCTAAACCAAAGAAGAATCCAAAGCCAGTACCAACATCTGCTGCTAATGCTGAAACAAAACTAGGTGGCAATCCTAATCAAAAAGCACCAGTTGAAGCACCGTTGGTTGGTGAGCAAAATCAACTGCCAGTAATTAGCAATGGTGTTTCTACTGATTGGTCTGCATTTACCAATGGTGGTTTAGTATTAAACTCTGGTTCTACTACAGGTGGAGTACAGACTGCGCCATATGTTTCAGCAGTGGCTACACCAGGTGGACAGCCAAAGGCTGTGGTAATTCTTCCAAGTGCAGATGGCTCTGGTTATTATATTCAAGACCTTGATAAAATAGTCCAGGATAGTATGACTGGTTTAACAGCCAGTAATATCCAAAACTACAAGGCTCAACTCCGCGCATACTACCCATCTGATAAAGCATTTAGAACATCATATGCCACCAAGGATAAAGATGTTTCTTTTCAACAGGCTGTTAAGCGTGCCCTTTCAGAGGTATCTGTATCTAACTTTAACTCTGGTGCATTAAATGCTGCAGAAAAGAAAAAGAACCCCAGTGCTCCTTTAGCACAAAATCTTTATACATTTGATTCATATGTATTATCTCGCCCGCAAGTAGCAACTCCTACTACAAGTAGTGAACGTACTGGTGGATTAACCATGCGTGCCGACGCATTGGCTGAGTTCTATCGTACTGTTCAGCAGTATGTTGGTGACCCAGCATTGGTTAATAACCTACCTACATTGGCTGAAGCCTACTGGGAAAAATTGCATAATGCTGAAATGCAACGGCAATCATCTAGTTTTAGCAAGACAGACATATTTGGTAACCGTGTAAGTTCAGGTGTTTCATATACACAACTTACAGAAGTAGACCGTCTTGAAATGCGTATTGGTTTAATTACTAAGGGCGGTCAGGTTAAGAATAAGCAAGGTACTGTGCAAAAAAGTACTGGCATTATGGGCGTAAAGCCAGATGCATTGCAAAGGTCTGGCGGTCTTATCGGTGACACATACACACAGTTAACAGAACATGCTTACGAAATGGGCATACCAGTAGACCAGATTAACCTTATTGACCGTGCAGCCAAAGCAATTATTCCTGGTGGCTCAGTAGATGAGCAGAAGAAAAGCATGACACAGGCATCAAAAGTTTACTATCCATTCCTAGCGCAATCAATTGATTCAGGTTTAAAGGTTAGTGATATTGCCGCTACCTATCAGCGCAAGAAAGAAGCAGAGTTAGAACTTACAGCAAACTCTGTAAACATCTTTGATGACAGCGTGCAGAAAGCCTTGCGTTATGACAAGGGACCAATGAATGAAAATGATTACATTGCAACCATTCGTCAAGACCCTAACTGGCGTTATACAAAGAAAGCCAATGAAGCATCTGCTGGATTTATTAATACAATTCTTAAAACATGGGGGAAGGTGGGCTAATGGCGCAAACAACTGCACAAAAGAAAGCAGCAGCGCTAGCCGCTGCAAAAAAGGCTCAGCAATTAGCAACCCTTACTAATAAAGTTGCTAAAAAAGTTGGCACCGCTACAGCACAAGAGACTGCTACATCTTCGGCTAATAAAGCAAACGCAATGATTGAGACTGCAAATGCCATGCCTAGCAAACTTAAGACTGGTACTATAGAAAATGCAGATGGTACATTTACAAATGTTTTTGAAGATGGTACTTATGAAATAGTAGGTACTCCTATTGACCCATTGCAAACTAAAGAAGGCAATGAGCGTCGTGATGCTTTTGCTTCTATCCGCAAGGTAATGCTCACATATGGATTTACCGAAGCAGAAATGAAAGAGATTGATTCCTATATTTCGGGTGTTCTTACTAATCCCCGTATTGGACCAGAGCAGGCTATCATTGATATGCGTGGTTTGACTTCATATAAAACACGTTTTGCTGGTAATGAAACTCGCGTTAAAGCAGGAATAAATGCTTTGAGTGAAGCAGACTACCTAGCACAAGAAGATTCTTTTCTTCAATATCTTACTGCTGGCGGTGTACAAAACTTAGGTAGCCGTAAGTTATATGCGGACCTTATTGGTGGAGCAGTAGCACCTGATGAGGTTGGTAAGCGTATTAACATTGCGGTAGACCGTGTACAAAAAGCAGACCCTGAAATTAAAAAACAATTAAAAGCATTCTATCCTGCTATTACAGATGCTGATTTGGTGTCTTATTTCCTTAAACCAGACCAAGCGCTTGTTGACTTAGAGCGCAAGGCTACTGCCGCAGAAATTGGTGCAGCAGCATATGGCAAGGGCTTTAACATGGGTTCAACTGCAGACGAGATTGCAGTATATAAGAAGTCTGCTGAAGATTTGGCAGCGTTTGGTGTTGACCGTGCTGCAGCCCTTCAGGGCTACGGCAACGTAGCAGAGGTGCTTCCATCTGCTAAGAATCTAAGTAGCATTTATAAAGAAGCAGGCATTGACTACAACCAGGCAACTGGTGAAGCCGAATTCTTTAAGGGTGACACAAGTGCAATTGAAAAGCGTAAGCGATTAAAGTCACTAGAGAGAGCACAGTTCTCTGGTGAGTCTGCCGTAGGTTCAGGAAGTTTGAGCCGTACAACACAGGGCAGTTTCTAAATAGAATCCCGACTCGGACCGACCAGCCCCGAGCGGTGTAAAAGACTGGGAGTAGAAGCCAGCCTAGTTTCCCCGAACTAGACCTGTGGTCTGCGATTCAACTAATGAAATATGGGAGGACGGTTGCTATGAGCAACAACTACTGGGATGAAGACGATGACGAAGATACAACAACCAACACAATGGAAGACGATAACGGCATTAAGCAGTTACGTAAAGCCAAGCGTGCTGATGAGAAACGTATCAAAGAACTTACCGAGCAATTGGAAACGTTTAACAAGGCGCAACGTGAGTCAGTTATTAAGAAAGTCCTAGAAACAAAAGGCGTGAGTCCAAAGGCTGCACGCTTGATTATGAACGACCTAACAGAAGTATCAGAAGACACAGTTGCAAACTGGTTAGATGATAATGCTGAGGTGTTTGGACTTCAAGCAGCACCAAAGGAAGATGCCACGAATAACATTGACCGTGCGGCGTTACGCCAGCAGGACATTGTTACTCAACAGGCTATCACGCCTGACCGTGCAGATGATGCATTGCTTCGTCTCAACAACGCTTCTAGCGCTGATGAGATTATTGCGATGATTCATTCTGGCGATTTTAATTAAACAACCGAACTAATACCCTCATAAGGAGGTGCAAAAAACATGGCTAATGCATATACAACCACAGGTTCGTCGTCTCTCGGCGGTACAATTGGTGGTGCTGGTCTCGTACAAAAGGCGTATGACCGTCTTATCGAGTTCGCACTCCGTGCTCAACCACTTATCCGCTCAGTAGCAGATAAGACCCCAGCCAAACAAAGCATCCCTGGTTCATCTGTTGTCTTGCAGCGTTACGTAGACCTTACAAAGGTTACTTCAACTCTTACAGAAACAACTGACCCAGATGCAGTCGCTCTGGCTACACCAACATACACAACTATTACTCTTGCAGAGTATGGTAACGCAGTACTTGTTACACGCGCTTTGGAACTCTTCTCACTTGCAGATGTAGACCCAGCAGTTGCTAACATCATTGCGTTCAACATGGCAGACTCAATTGACGATGTTGCACAGACAGTACTACGCGGTGGAGACAACGTTCTTCGCGGTGGAACTGCAGGCTCAACAGCGGCGCTTGCTTCATCAGACGTATTCACTTCAGCACTTGCTCGTAAGACAACTGCTAAGTTGCGTGCAAACAAGGCTATCCCACGTAAGGGTTCACTTTACTGGGCAGGAATCCACCCAGAAGTTTCACACGACCTTCGTGCTGAGACTGGTGTAGGTTCATGGCGTCAGCCACATGAGTACTCAGCAGCAGATTCAATCTGGGCTGGAGAAATTGGTACATACGAAGGTGCATTCTATGTAGAATCACCACGTCTGTACAACGACACAGTTGGTGCTGCTAAGTCAACATCAACAACAACAACTTCTGCTTCATCAGCAGTTGGTGCTACAACTCTTACAGTTACATCATCTTCAGGTATTCTTGTTGGTGACACTGCTGCAGGAACTAACGTTCCTACAGGTGCACAGGTAACCGCAGTTAGCGGAACAACTGTAACAATTGATGCTGCTATTGTAACTCAGGTTACATCTGGTACATCAGTTACATTCACACACGATACACGCGTGTTCAATACTTACTTTGCTGGACAGCAAGCACTTGCGGAAGCAACTGCTGAAGAGCCACACGTAGTTATCGGACCAGTCGTTGACAAGTTGATGCGTCACCGTCCACTCGGATGGTACGGCGTACTTGGCTTCGCTCGTTACCGTGAAGAGGCTCTCTACCGCGTAGAGACATCTTCTTCAATCAACTACTAATAGTTAATTGACGGCAGTGCAGGGTGCATATTTGAACAGTACCCTGCATTGCAGCCAGTCAACTAAGGAGACTAATGACTAAGTACTATCTAACCCCACCAACGGTGGAGTACGGTCCAGCAGGCGGTGGACGTTTGTTTATCCGTTATAAGTTGACACGTGGCGAAAGCCTAATGCGCGTTAATGGCGTATGGTCTCAGACAGCCTTTCCTACTGAGGATGTAATAAAAGAAGCAGAACTATTTTATCTTGGTGGTCATGAGTATGAGATTAGCCAAGGTGTTTATGTAGAGTTAACCAATGCAGGATACGGGGCAAACGTAAGGGCGGAGTAATGGAGCACCAACATATAAGTAAGGTGCTTGAATGGGGATTCACAGAAGACCATAACTTTAAAGCAAGCCTTTGGGGTTGCGTGTTGTGCGATGTTAAAGCAGATAAACCATTTGAGTATGAAGACATTTCAATTGACCACAGCGCATGCGATGATGACTGCTTTGGCTGTAAGGCTAAAGGATTGCAGTTAGCAACTGGAGATGCCGCAGGTAATATTATTGCTAGTGGTACTACCCAGAAGAAATGGGACAAAGAACTAGATTTCTACAAACAAGCAAGGTCGCAAGGCGTACAGCCCCAAGGCACAAATCGCAAGGCTGTAGAAAAAGCACTCGAAGCATCAGAGGTTTTAAACAAACCCTACAATGCGGAAAAGATGCCAGAAGCAAAACACATCACAAAAGAAGTAGTATCCGTCATGAAAGAGATTGGAAAAATATAATGGCTACAATGAAAAAGGCTGCTCCTATGTCTAAGAAGGCGGACATGAAGCAAGACGCCGCAATGATGAGAGGCATGAAGCCTGCACAGAAGGCTGCATTTAAGAAGGCTGACATTAAGATGGACAAGAAGAAGCCATCTGCAGCAGCAGATAAGCGTATGGACACAGCGCTTCGCAACAAGATTATGAAGAACAAGAAGGGCTGATTATGTGCACAGCATGTGGATGTAAAGATACAGCAGTAACAATTGACGCACCAGTGCGTACAAATACCAAGCATGTTGCACCATCATATACAGGTGCATCTAAGGTCGGTGGGCAAGAGTTGCATAACTCAGATGCCTCAGTAATCAAAGGCTGGAATGTTCCAGCACCATACGGAAAAGGAAAATAAATGGCTAACGAATATATGAATAGCAACGTAACTGGTGCAGGACTAACTGTTCCTGCTAAGGTACGCAAGGCTGCAACTGACAAGTCATCTGTAACATCAGACTACAAGTCACAGCCAGCACCAGGACAGGCTCCAACATCTGCTCCACGCTCAGGCGGAGGAACTTCTAGCGGACCTGCAACTGTCATCCAAGGCGTTTACACACAGCCTTCTGGCGGACGTAAGATTTAATTATGGCTGACCGTAAATCAGCAGAAGACCGTTCTAACATGAACTCAATTTACAAGCCTGTTGCAGGTTACATTAGTAACGTAGTAAGTGCATACAAGGCATGGGATAAGGCAAAGAATCCTAATCCTCGCGGTAAAGAGACAGGTCAGTTCTACGGCGCTCTACTACAGAACCGTCGTTACGATAAAAACGGAAAGCAAAAATAATGGCAAAGGGTATGGGTTTTAAAGCAGCCCAAAAATCTATTGCTAAAAAGCAAGGCATTCCTATGAAGAATGCTGGAGCAATCCTAGCAGCGGGTGCACGTAAAGCATCACCCGCAGCAAAGAAAAAGAATCCAAACTTAAAAAAGGTTAAGGGAAAGTAAATGGCTAAATCACCAGCATGGCAGCGTAAAGAAGGCAAGTCACCTACGGGTGGACTAAATGCAAAGGGACGTGCATCCGCTAAGGCTCAGGGTTCAAACCTAAAGCCACCTGTCAAGGCTGGTGACAATCCACGCAGAGCAAGTTTTCTTGCTCGCATGGGTAACATGCCTGGACCAGAACGTAAACCTAATGGTGACCCTACCCGCTTGTTGTTATCGCTTCAAGCGTGGGGGGCGTCATCAAAGTCAGATGCAAAAAAGAAAGCCGCTGCTATTAGCGCACGTAACAAAGGCAAGAAGTAATGGCTAAGAAAGTTTGGGAAACACCAAACCCAAAGAAAAAATCAACACCATTAACATCTGCTGCTAAAGCATCAGCAAAGGCTGCTGCTAAAAAGGCTGGTAGAAAATACCCTAACCTTGTAGACAATATGCGTGCAGCACAGAAGAAGGGAAAGAAATGACAGTTTATGGAACTGCTATATATAACGGGACTTCATACACATTGTATGGTCGTCCTGGCTCTACCCTTCGTGATGAATTAAATAGACTTAAAAACGGTGGAGAGTATCCACCTTACACAGAATACACCGATGAAGACGGTGCGGTAAATGACTGGGTGGGAACACCACCAGGAACACCGCTTATGTCTGCACTTAATTTAAAAGCAGACCCTAACCGCAAGTACCCTAATTATAAGGGACACAATGCTGTTGCCTCAGAAATTGCTGGCATTACTGACCCTGCTAAATACCTTGAGATTGTTACAGCACTAAGAACGGTTGCTTCATGACAACACTTAATAATTTAATTGACGATGTTCAGATGGACCTTAGCGGTTATACATACCGCCAAGACCGTGTCACCTATTTGCTTACAGATACAAGTAGTTCTGACCTAGTACTAAACGTAGCATCAACAGACAATATCGGAAAAGGCGTCATTGAAATTAACGATGAGATGATGTGGGTGGATTCATATGACCGTCAAACAAACACTATTACCATTGCTCCTTTTGGTCGCGGATACAACGGCACTACTGCTGCTGCTCATACGCTTAATTCAAAAGTAACTATTACTCCAACTTATCCACGCGCTGTAGTTAAGCGTGCAATTAACGATACAGTTGGTGCAGTATACCCAAAGGTATTTGCAGTCAGTGCAACAGAGTTATCATTCCTTGCTAGCCGTACTACCTACCCATTGCCAGCAGATGCCATTCAGATTCTTTCAATGGCTTGGCAGTCAGTAGGACCTACAAAGGAATGGCTCCCAATACGCCAATGGCGTTGGGACCCTATTGCTAACAGCGGCGCGTTCCCAACGGGACGCACCGTATCTATCTATGATAATGTTCTGCCTGGTAGAAAGATACAGACAGTATACGCACACTTGCCAGTAACCATGACTAGCAACACAAGTGATTTTGAACTCACTACAGGCTTGCCTTCGTCTATGCGTGACGTTGTGGCATACGGTGCAGCATGGCGTCTGTCATCCTACATTGACCCAGCACGTGTATCTATTACATCTCCACAGGCTGATGAAATTGACAGCAAGCGTCCATATGGCACAGGTGCCAATATCACTAAACAACTTCAGGCTCTATACCTCAATCGTCTTGAGGAAGAATCATTAAAGCAAAAACTTCAGTACCCAACCCGCGTCCATTACAGCCGATAGGTAAATAGATGACAACTCGTAAATACAGTTCTCGTTCACAGCAAACAACATTAACAGCAGCAGTCACCTCTGGTGCTACAGTTATACCAGTAGCCAATGCTACAAATCTTTTAGGTGGCGTATCATTTTCTACTGCTGGTACATTCACAGTTGTCCTAGACCCAGATACAGCGCTTGAAGAAATTGTCGAAGTAACCAGCGCAAGTTCTAATAACCTGACAGTTACACGCGCCATTGACATGGCGGGTACTACGGCTCAAGACCACTCAGCGGGTGCAGTGGTACGCCATATGATTATTGGTCGTGACCTTCGTGAGTCTAACTTACACATTGAGGCAACGGCTGCCTATAACGATGGTACTGGCGTTCACAGCCTACACGGTCTTGGTGCTGGAGATGGCGACCTTGTTGGTACAGATAAAACTCAAGTACTAACAAACAAGGATTTATCTAGTGTTACAAACACACTCTCAACATCTGTTGTTACACTAAGTGGAGCACAAACACTTACCAATAAGACTTTAACATCACCTGTTCTTACAACCCCAGCATTAGGTACACCAGCATCTGGTGTGCTTACCAATACAACTGGTCTTCCAGTATCTACTGGTATCTCTGGTCTTGGAACAGGCGTAGCAACATTCCTTGCTACACCAACTAGCGCAAACCTTGCTGCTGCAGTAACAACTGAAACAGGTTCTGGCAATTTAGTATTTGCTACTAGTCCTACACTGGTAACACCAGTACTAGGTGCAGCAACTGCAACTACAATCAACGGCACAACAATTCCAACCAGCGCAACTCTTATTAAGACTAGCGATACTGGCACAGTAACTAGCACAATGATTCTTGATGGTACAATTCTTAATGCAGATATAAATGCATCTGCTGCCATTGCTAAGAGCAAGTTAAACCTTGGCGGAACTATTACTTCTGCTGACCTTGTAGATGGAACTATTGTTGCAGCCGATATTGCTGACGCTACTATTACCGCAGCCAAAATGGTTACTGACCCATATGCCCGTGCTAACCACACAGGCACACAGACTGCCTCTACTATCTCAGACTTTAACACAGCAGTTCGTACTAACCGTTTAGACCAAATGGCTACACCTACAGCAGCAGTTGCTATGGGTGCTCAAAAGATTACAGGTCTTGCAGACCCTACATCTGCACAAGATGCAGTAACTATTAATTACATTGAAGGACAAAAGGGTGTTATCAATGGCATTGCACCACTTGATGGTACAGGTAAAGTTCCTATTGACCATTTGCCAGCCCTTGCTATTTCGGAAACATTTGTTGTTACATCACAGTCAGCAATGACTGCACTCTCAGCACAAACTGGAGATGTAGCGGTTCGTACAGATGTTAATAAATCATTTATTCTTACAGCAACACCTGCTTCCACTCTTGCTAACTGGCAAGAACTTCTTACTCCAACAGATGCAGTGTTATCTGTAGATGGTTTAACTGGAGCGGTAAGCCTGTCGGGTACATACCTAAACAGCACTACTGGAACATTGCTGGGCAATCTTGCTGCTGGTGGGTTTAAGGTTACTGGTCTTGGTACCCCTACTTCTGATGCAGATGCTGCTACTAAAGTATATGTAGATACAGTTGCTGGTTCTGCTACTGCTGCTGCAGCCTCTGCTGCTGCTGCTGCTGCGTCTTACGACTCATTTGATGACCGCTACCTTGGTGCTAAATCAACACCACCATCTGTAGACAATGACGGTAATGCTCTTATTACTGGTGCTATCTATTGGGACACAACATCTAACAATATGTATGCTTGGTCAGGTTCTGCTTGGGGTTCTATTTCTTCAACTGCAGCAATCTACCGTTATCGCTTTAATGCATCTGGTGGAGAAACATCAGTATCAGGCACAGACTCTAATGGTTTAACACTATCCTACATGCCTGGCAAGGCTCAGGTATATCTCAATGGTGTGCTTCTTGTTCCAACAACTGACTATACAGCAACAAGCGGAACAAGTATTACATCTCTTGCAGCCCTTGCTTCTGGAGACATTCTTGAGATTATTACTTTTACAGCATTTGAACTAGCCTCTGCAATTGAAGAGACAATCTTTGATGCTAAGGGCGACATCCTAGTAGGAACTGCTGCAGATACTGTTGGCAAATTAGCAGTAGGTACTAATGGATATTTCCTTAAGGCTGATTCATCTACTGCCACAGGCTTAACCTGGGGAGCAGTAGACCTATCATCTTACCTAACTTCTTCAACAGCAGCATCAACTTACGCAACTATTACAACAGAAAATAACAACACCATTATGAACATAATGGGTGCATACTAAGAAGGGTAGTAACTAATGGCTACAACATCTAAAGTGCTGGCTAGAACAGCAGCCTCTACATCAAATGCAACACTATATACAACTCCATCAGCGACGACTACAGTAGTAACTAATATTGTAGTAGCAAACACAGCATCATCTGCTGCTACGTTTGACCTTGCTCTTGATGGCGTACAGATTTTTAATGATACAGCCTTGGCTGCAAACTCAACAGCAATGTTTGACTTAAAGCAAGTACTTGTTGCAACTGACCTTATTGAAGGTTCGGCATCAGCAACTACAGTTACATTTCACATTAGCGGAGTGGAGATAGCGTAATGGCATCAACAGTATTTCCAGCACCTAGTGCTGCAGGTTTAACACAAAAGACACAAACATTTACAAGTACAGGTACTTGGACATCCCCTGCAAATGTAACAACTGTTGATGTATTTTTAGTTGCAGGTGGTGGCGGAGGTATGGGTGGTTATTCCCCTAGCAGCCAATCTGGTGGTGGAGGCGGTGGAGGTGCTGTTCTAAAAAGAGAAATAACAGTTGTTCCTTCAACAACTTATACAATTACTATTGGCGCTGGTGGTGCTGGTGGCAATGGTGCTTCTGGATTAAATCCTCCTGGAAGTAATGGAGGTAACTCTACTTTTGGTGCTTTACTAACTGCCCAAGGCGGTGGCGGTGGTAAGGCTCAAACTGGTGGTACTGGCGGAGGTGCTGGCACGGCAGGAGGAACTTCTGCTAGTGGTGGCGGAGGTGGTGCAGGAGGTCCTGGCGGAAATGGCGGTGGTACTTCTAGTGCCTCCTCTCAAGCCAGAGGCGGTAAAGGCAATCAGGGCGGCGCAGGAGGTTTTGCCAGCAGCGGTGGTATTCCTGGCGTTGGTGGTATTGGTATTGATGGCTTCGGTGGCGGTGGAGGCGGGGGCGGAGGCTCAGGTTCTGGCGGTGCTGCAAGCAGCGGTGGTGGTAACGGTAATGGCGGTAGTGGTGGCTATGCAGGAACTGCTAACACTGGCGGTGGTGGTGGTGGTAGCGGTACTAACACCAGTACTGGTGGCGCTGGTGGTTCAGGCTACTGTCGTATTACCTACTGGTCATAAGGAGATAAACTATGGAAGAACATTACGCATTTATTAAAAACAATCGTGTAGAAAACATTGCTGTTTTTGCCTCACAAGATGAAGAACTTGCTGACCTCGTAGCGCAAGAACAAGGCTATGACGATGCCGTATGGGTTGGAGAAGATAAACCTGTAAAATATTCATCATATGATGGAACAACATTTACCGACCCAACAGAAGAATATTTAATTTCTATTGGAGTTATGGAACCAGAGGCAACTGATGAGTAAAGCAAGAGACCTAGCAAATGCAGGTACTGCATTAACTACTGTATCGGCAACTGAACTAGGATATGTAGATGGTGTTACCTCTGCTATTCAGACACAGATAGATACTAAGGCTCCAACTGCTACACCTACTCTTACTGCACCATTGGTAATCAGCCCAGAAGAAAGAATGACAGTATCTGCTACGGCAGCAACTGGCACTATTAACTTTGATGCTGACACTCAAGGTGTTCTGTACTATACAACTAATGCTTCTGCTGACTGGACTCTTAATGTTCGTGGCTCAGGCTCAACAACCATTAACTCTAAGTTGGCTACTGGTGATTCAACTACAGTTGCTTTCTTAGTCACTAATGGTTCAACAGCATATAAGCACTCAGCACTTACCATTGATGGTTCAGCACAGACGGTTAAGTGGTCTGGTGGAACTGCTCCATCTGCGGGTAACGCATCTGCAATAGATGCCTATTCTTTTACAATCATTAAGACTGCATCAGCGACTTACACAGTCCTTGGTGCTGGTCCCATTAAATACGCTTAAGGAGATATAGATGCCATTGTTTACCCCCGTTGGTGGTGGAGGAATTGGTAAGGCTGCAATAACTTCCACTACTGGTTCACCATCTGTTGACACAAGCAGCCGTGCTGGTAAAACTATTTACACATTTAACGCCTCTGGTTCTATTACTGTTGGCACTGCTGGCACTGCTGAAATTCTTGTTGTAGGCGGTGGTGGTTCAGGCGGAAGAGCCGAAAGCGGTGGTGACGGTGCTGGAGGTGGCGGAGCAGGTGGAGTAATATATCGTGCTTCACAATATCTTCCAAGCGGAACATTAAATATATTAGTAGGTGCTGGTGGCAATGCCACAAATGCTGATGGCTTAGGTCAAATTGGTTTTCCAAGTGCTATTGATGCGCTAATTACTGCAGTAGGTGGTGGTAGAGGCGGTGGCGCATCTAATAGACGGGCAAGCATTGGTGGCTCAGGTGGTGGCTCTGTTGGTGGAAGTTTTTATCAACAAGGTAGTGGTATCAGTGGGCAAGGTTTTGCTGGCGGTGAAGCACGCTCTAATCACGGTGGTGGTGGGGGTGGTGGTTCTGCCGTTGGAGTAAATGCAACAAGTTCAAAAGGTGGCAATGGTGGTGCAGGGTTTGCTTCATCTATTACTGGTTCATCTGTAACTTATGCAGGTGGTGGTGGCGGTGGAGGATACACCGCAGTTGGCACTGGCGGTTCAGGTGGTGGCGGTAACGGTGGAGGCGGAGGTAGTCCAGGTTCTGGAACTGCAGGAGGCACAAACACAGGTGGTGGTGGTGGAGGTGCTGGTCGTGGAAACTTTAATGGTTCCAATGGTGGTTCAGGTGTAGTCATTATAGTAACTGGCTAACTTACAAAATATTACAAGGGTGGTATAATTTACTATGGATAAAAAATATCACTTTCTAGCAGGGCTACCACGAAGTGGTAACACACTTCTATCTTCAATATTTAATCAAAACCCAGACATCTATAGTAGTCCACTAAGCCCTATTGCTGGGCTTATGTGGGACTATAGAGGTTCATATCATACAGAAGCAATTACTCGCAATAAAGAAAACAAACTTAGGGCTGATGAGTTTTTATCTTCTTTTATGAATAACTTTTATAAAGATATTGAAAAGCCAATAGTAATTGATAGAGAAAAAAATTGGGGAACACCCGCTAACTTGGCTTTAATAAAAGAATACATAACACCGACCCCTAAAATTATAGTTACGGTTCGTGATGTGTTAGACATTATTGCTTCTTTTGTTAAGATGGATGCTGACTACTTAAAAACAAATACTGCAAACAGTTCAAGTTTTTATCTTAACTATCGCTCAGAAAAAGATTGTGTAGTAGAATATCTAATGGCTCCTAATGGTGAGTTAGATAGAGCACTGCTTGGTTTAGCAACTGCTTTCTTGCCAGAGAACAAAGGTATGTTCCACATTGTAGAGTATAATGATTTAGTCCTTAAGCCAGAAGAAACAATGTCTGGTATCTACAAATTTTTAGAGTTACCTGAGTATGAACATAACTTTAAGAAGATTGAAAAGGTAGAAATAGACGATGATGAATCTATAGGACTGCCTAAGAATTTACACGACATAAGAAAAAGTCTATCTAAGTCTACAACCAGTACGGACATACTATCAGATTATATAAAGCACAAGTATTCTAATATGGAGTTTTGGCGTAAAGATTCCTTAATGAAAATTAAAGGAAAAGATTTTTAGGGGATAGCATGTGTAAACAGTGCGAGAACTGCTCTAAGGAGCATGGTCGTACCATAGACGACGCAGTAGACGAAGCAGAAGCATCAATTATATAAGGAGATACAGTGGCAAGAGACATTACCGATGGTAGAAGTACCCGTGCTATTGCCGTTGACATTGGGCTAAACACTGGCACTATCTGGCAAAACTCAGGTGTGCAGTATGACTTTGCTATTGGTGGTCTACCTTTTCTAGGTGCAATTGATGACGAGCATCCATACGAACGCGCAACTGCACAGTTTCGTAAGCAACAGTTTGACTCACAACGTGACCCAGGAGAGCAATCGCTCTCTAACTGGTGGTTACGTAGCCAGATGTCATTCCATGCTGGTGAAGGTATTGTATTCTATGACCCACTAGCCAACCCGTACTCAACAACTATTGCATCTAATGCATACCGCATTAAAGAATCATACGGTGTAGATATTTGGACTCAAGGTCAGGTTACATTACTTAAAGATGTAAACTATGTACACCTTACTACACAGGAAATTAATGCATCTACACGTATGCCAGGTCAAATTATGCGTACTATTCATTATAATGATACTGATGCTTTTCTTTTATTAGATGGTTATGATATTGACCGTATTGATGCAGATGGAACGCTTAGCAATTGGGTTGATTATACAGTTGGAACTAACGACCCTGTATACGCTATGTGTGATGACGGTCAGTTTGCATATTGGATAACCAATGATACTGCTTCGGGCAAACTTGAAATGGATAAAAAAGCATTAAATGCTACATCTGGTGTTTCACCTACTGTTATGTTTACTAGAACAGGAACAACAGTAACAAGAGCAGTAATGGAATATGCTAAACATCGTATAGTTGTAGCAGTAAACAATGTCATATCTACAGTACCTACAAGTGCATCTACATCAGCATCTCTTGTTGATATTTATACACATCCTAATACTAGTTATGTATTTACTAGTATTGCTGAATCAGGTACTGCTGTATATGTATCTGGTTTCTTAGGTTCTCACTCTTCTATTTTCCGTATGAATGTTGATAATGCAGGTGCTATGCCAGCATTAACATCAGCCGTAGTGGCTGCTGAAATGCCAGAGGGTGAAATTATCCACAAGATATACACATATCTTGGTGCATATATGATGATTGGTACAAGCAAAGGTATCCGCGTTGCGTCTATTGACGCCAATGGTTCTCTTACTTACGGTCCAATTATTGTACATACTGACCAGCCTTGCTATGATTTTTGTGCACGGGATACTTATGTGTGGTGTGCAACAGGTGTAAGTGGTGAGCCTGGTCTTATCCGAATTGACCTTAGTAATGAAATTGAACCCTTACGGTTTGCATACGCTCATGATATACACTTTGATAATTACACAGGTACAATAACAACTGCTTGTGCTTTTGTTGGCAATAGTGACCGTATTGCTTTTGCTATTGCTGCAACAAGTGCAGATACACTTGTAACTAACAAGGCTCTTACTTCCAATATTGCTACGCTTACCATGTCATCAGACCATGGCTTAGCCGTTGGCGATATGGTTTGGGTAGAAGGCGTTGACGCTACATTTAATACTGGCTCACCGTATACAGGTGACGCAGTGTTATCTATACCTACAAGTACAACATTTACTTACGCTCGCAGTACAAGTAACGTAGCCTCTACTGCCGTATCATCTTCTGCTGCTAAGGTAAAGAAAATTGGTGCTGTTTACATTGAGGATGCAACACAGTTGCGTACTAACGGGTACATTGAGACAGGTCTTATTCGATACAATACGCTAGAGCCTAAGAACTTTAAACGCATAATGGGGCGTGGTGTATTTGACTATGGCTCTATGACTATACAGACACGTAGTCAAGGTGGCACGCTTTATGATGCTATCTCATACGATGCTGCTATTGGCTCACCTGAAGTTACTATTACTGCACCTGCTGGTGCACAAGACTCTATGGGTCTGCGCTTTGTGCTTTATAGAGATGCAACCGATGATACTAAAGGTCCTACATTTAAGGGCTATCAACTAAAGGCTGTGCCCGCTACTCCACGTAATCGTATCATTACGATTCCGTTATCTAATTATGATACTGAAACCGATAAGTATAACCTGACTGTTGGCTATGAAGGTAGAGCAAAAGAACGCCTGTTTGCCCTTGAAACACTTGAGGCATTAGGTGATGTTATAACTTGGCAAGACCTGCGTACTAACGAGATACAGCAATGTCTTATTGAAGAAGTTAAGTTTACGGATTTAACGCCACCAGATAAAAGACTTACTGGTTTTGGTGGCATTATCACTCTTACAATTAGGACGGTTTAATGAGCGCAATGGATTGGGCTGGCTTAACAGTAGCCCTTATGACAATTACAGCAGGCTTTGCTGGTCTTGTTCGATGGCTTGTTAAGCACTATCTAAGTGAACTACGCCCCAATGGGGGCAGCAGTCTTCGTGACTCGGTCAATAGATTAGAGGATAGAGTGGACCGCATATACGAAATGTTATGTGAAAAATAAAATGGGTTTCATATTACCTGAACCATTGTGGGGGACACCAACAGCACCTCAACCTGATTGGTATGAGGACGACGACGAAGACTAGAAAGGTCTGACTTGAAACTTCCCCGTTTACTTGCAGTTATCTCTATTGTAGTGGGTACTTCTTTATTTTCTTTGCCGTTTGCTAATGCTACTTCTGCTTACACAACAGTAGTGTGTGCTAACGCACAAGGTCAAACACATACAGCACAAATTGGTTGGGATAATAACCAATCATTCTTTGATGGCAAGGGATATATTCCTGCCTTTTATTGCACGGGTGGATATGCAGGACAATACAACATTTACGTTAGTGATAATCTTTCTGACAGTTCTCTTGGTTACTATGCTGGCTTAGTGCCTAATGTAAGTCCCACTCCGATGCCCGTCGTTGAGCCAACTCCTGAACCCTCTGTGCCTCCAACGCCTGAGCCTGAGCCAACTCCAACTGTCGAACCTTCACCTTCTCCTGAGCCAGTTGTAACTCCTGAGCCTTCACCAGAACCCTCAGTTGAGCCAACTCCCCAACCGTTGCCGTTGCCAGAACCAACGCAAGAACCGACACCGCAGCCATCACCAGAACCTGCGCCTGAACCAACGCCTATTCCTTCCGTTCCACAAATACCAGTAGTAACAGAACCAGAGTTACCACCAGCAGTGGAGCCACTGCCACCTGTAGAAGAGCCACAAACACCTGCTCCAGAACCTGAACCAATTCCATCTGAACCACCTCCCGTTCCAGAACCAGCGCCTGAGCCTCCTGCTCCAGCGCCTGAACCAGAACCTGAACCTGAAATTGTACAGGTAGATGAGGTTGAGTTGGAGGCGCTGCCTCCCGACACGCCAGTTGAATTATCAAATGGTGTTGTAGTTACGGCACAGGTAGCAATAGCAGTTCAATTATTACAAGACCCAGCAGCAATGCTGCAAGAAATATTTACAAACCCAGGCGCAGCGTTGGCTGCGTTGGGGTCAGTTGGTGCAGACATGACACCAGAAGTGAGAGAACAATCCGAGAAGGTAGTCGTATCTGCCATTATCGCAGGGGGTATAGCAACACAAGCAGCAGCATCCGCTGCAGCAGGAGCCACCTATAGGAGAAAACCATGAAGAAATTTTTATCAGATATTGCCAACCAATTATGGACACTCCTTGGAATGTTCGTTGCTTGGGTAGTCCTTGAAGGTTCTGCCAAATCAATAGTTGGTTATGCAATTGGTATATGCCTCATCATCTGGGGTATTACTTTCCCGCTACGTAACCTAAAGGACGAAGAATAATGGAAACATTTAAAAGTGTAATGATGAGAATTCTTGCTGTAATTGCAGCAGAGTCTCTTGGAGTTATTGGTGCTGGCTCTTTAGTTGGCATTGAAGTATGGCAGGCAGGCGTTCTTGCTGGTGCACTTGGTGCAATGAAGGTTATTGAAGCGCTTGCTCGCTTCTACCTAGCAGATGGAAACCTATCAGCAGAAGAAATCAACGAGGCATTTGCTAAGGTAGATGCAAAGAAGGGCGAATAATGGGACAGCGTTTAGACTTTATTGAAACAGCCAAGTCACAACTTGGTGTTATCGAAGGTCCAAAGGATAATGAAACTAAGTATGGTGCATTCACAAAGGCTAACTTCCTACCTTGGTGTGGGTCATTTGTTAACTGGTGTGCCAATGAGGTCAACCTAAAGATTCCTAACTGTGTATCTACAGTTAATGGAGCCTCAGCATTTATGAAGAAGAACCAGTGGGAGAAGGCAAGCAATACAGCACAGCCACTACCAGGGGATATTGTATTCTTTGATTTCCCTAATGATGGTGTTGACCGTATCTCACACATTGGAATTGTCGTTAAAGATAACGGCGATGGAACGGTCACTTGTATCGAAGGCAATACTGCCCCAGATAAAAAGGGCGACCAGCGCAATGGAGGGCAAGTATGCCTGAAGGTGCGTGCGTTCAAGAAGAAGAATGGTTCCAAACTACGCAAGTCACAAGCCGTGACAGTCGTTGGTTTTGGTAAGCCAGTATTCAAATCATAAGGAGAACCCATGTTCGATAAAGAAAAGTTAAAGCAGATAGCGCTGTCCTATGGACGCGCAGCAGTAGCATCAGCAGTAGCCCTATATACAGCAGGTCAGCATGACCCAAAGATATTGGCAACTGCGTTCCTTGCAGGTCTTGTTGGCCCAATCCTCAAGGCTTTGGACAAGAATGCTCCAGAATTTGGACGCACCAAGTAGCCTAGCAGTGCCCCTCACACGCCTTCTAAGGGCGTTTTAAGACAAGAAGCCCCCAGTTCGGTACATTAACCTACCGACTGGGGGTCTTTTTTCTATTTCTACTTCTTTTTTACGGTGCGCTTGCGACCTGCTGGGTGTTTCTTCTGGGTCTCAACGCGGTCTAGTTCATCAAAGTATTCCTCTAACGCCTTGTTTACACGACGGCGTTCAATGATGTCTGCTGTGTAGTCAAGTACTGTTGTAAGTACATCTCGTAGTACAAAGGCAATGAATACTCCTATGATTATATCGTTGGTTGTTAACATGATTCTCCTATGCGTAACTAAGGTATAGCGGTTGTGGAATTATATTAAGTTTTTTACGGAGGTCAGCACGCTGGTGCTCTGTTGTGTTACCCCAGTACCCTAACACTGCATGGTTGAGTGCATAGTTAAGACACTCAGTCTTGACCTGACACCCACTACATACCCTTCTAAGGGTAGCAATGTCGCTGTATGTACTGGAACCATCTGGCACAAAGAATGCTTCTTCGTCTGTACCTTGACAAGCAGGTGTACTACTTGGTCGGAACATCTTTATCCTCCTGTTGAGTAAAAGCCACCGCCATTGAACTTAATGGCTGGCGCTGTCCAGATTCTAACCATTGTGTTCCCACATGTGGTACATGGGATTGGTGCTGGGTCTTGTACTTCCACCACCGAGCCACATGTTTCGCATTTAAAGTCATAGTTTGGCATCACTCACATCCATCTATCTCTGTTGGTGCAGTTGTGATAGTCCCACACTCTACACATTCTTGTTTCAAATCATACCAGCCAACTGCTCTGGTGTCCTCATCCCACATAACGGTTATCTTAAACATAAGACAACCGCATATGCAGGCAAAGGTGGGCGTACCTCTAAGGTCGTCCATTGTTCCAGAATAACTTATAGAATTCAAGGTCAAAGGCAAAGCGTTTCATGTGCTTGACTACCGCACCCGTGTGTGCAAACAAGGGCACACCAGCCTCATACATTAACTTAAAGAAGTTTATGTCTTCAGATACAAACTTGTCACCTACACCAGTCTCATTAAAGAATGGTTTATCACCATGAACTTTAAGCATCTTTTTAATTGCACTACGGTGCATAAGCAAGAACCCAAAGCCTGCTGAATTTACTGGTATTAATGCATCTTTTGGTAACGGATGCACGTATGCCATTTTAAATTCTTCACCATCAACAAAGTTAAACAAGGCTGGATATGGAGCCATAAGCGATTGCTCGTTTTCCTTGGATACAAAATAAGTACCCGATACAACAGGACGGTTAACAGAATCAACTGAACGCCATACTTTTTCTAATGCTTCGTTAGTAAGAACTATGTCGCTATCTACCCATAGTATCCAGTCAAAGTTTGTTTCTTTGTACCAAAACTCCATTGCTTGTTGGCGCTGTCGTCCTATCTGGTTACCTTGTACACGCATTGCTGATGCAATAGGTAGTGGGCTGCTAAGTACTGAGTAAATAAGACCTTCGGCAAACTTACCATCTACTGTACCGTTGTCACACCAACATAAAATAATTTTATTATTCTGTGTGTTGGGTTTCATTGTTTGTTTCTTCGACTGTGTCTTTGTCATGGTATGGTCTCCACCCCCCTAAGTTCTTAACAAGCGATGCAAGCGCACGCTCTACTTTCTTACGTGCACCATCTGGTGTGCTATCCATTTCTTTAGATAGTGTTGCCCAGTCTGGTTGTTCTACACTAAAGCGTAAACGCAACACATTTTGTTTTGCTTCCGTTAACTTGTAGTAACCTGTTGCTATATCTGAGCGTAGGGCTAGCCAATTGTTACCATCACTGATTTCATTTGACTTGACTTGGCTGCCCAAATCCTTGATTTTAACTGGTATTTCGTAGGTCTCACCAATGATGGAAGGCAAGAAAGCCTCTACAACTGACACATCATAGTAGTATAAATCGGACATATCGTACCCAATCTTCTGGGATTTAGCCCGTTCACAATACTTTAATGCTGCATTTCGTAGAGACTTAGCGATAAGTTTATCGCGGTCCTTTTGCTCTAATGCTGACCATTCTTTGTACTTGCGTGGGTGTCCAACAAACCACACCCACAACTCTTGTGCAATGTCATCTCGCTCAAGCATGCTGTACTTGCGCGAGTAATCTGTTGCTAGAGTCTGTACCATTTCGTTATACTCTTCAATGTAATTCATTATGGAATAATTACCTGACCATCTACAATTGGTACAGCAAACGGTGTAACTTTGTTACCTGTCTGCACTAGGATACCAATGCCTTGCTGCCAGTTGGCGCTACCTGAAGTAAGGTAACTTGCCTGTGCCATATCCATCATATGTCCGACTTCTAATCCGTATAGAGTATTAGTCTTGCCATAAAAACCTGTAGTCTCATGTTGTAAACCAACACGATGCGTGTGCCCACACACTACTGATTTACCTAAACGTTTTGCTAGGTTCAATGCAGTAGCACCTGGTGCACGGTTAAGTGCGCCTTCATCTCCATGTGCCATAACCCAACCAGGTAATAACTCATGCATCTTATGCAAGTAATTGATACCTAGTTTTTTATAGCCAAGTAGTTCCTCAATCTTAAGTGAGGTTAGGCTGCTAAATGCTGGTGCAAACTTACGCATGTAAGTATCAATGCGGTCAGTATGGTTAGAGCGTTGGACATAGAACGGTTTGTTCTTACCTAACGCTGTCTTATAATCAGACATTATTTCATTTGTTAAATCAATGCTGTCTTGTAGTGTATCTGCGTATTCACCAAGCATGCCTTTATTCCAGCGACTTGGTTCGGGTGCATCGAGTTCATCTCCTACACACCAGAGTTCATCTGGTTTGTAATCGCGGATGAAGTCTAACGTAGCATCTACGGCTGTGTTATCTTGATAAGGAATCTGAAGGTCACTGAGGACCACGACTCGCTTTGATTGTTTCGCCATTTGAATTGGGTAAACCTTCCCACTGTCCACGTTGAACAAGTAGCCCAATTATAGCGTAGTTTGCTAGGTCAATTAGGGTATCTTCAATAGACTCGTAGTTCGGCGTGTCGCCTGTATCTATCAGGTTGTTGAGTCGTGCCAACTTGTCATACATACGTACTCGTAGCCCATTCATTGCACCACCTGGTGCACCTGATATGTTCATTGGTCCATAGTCTGCATGCTTCTTAAGCATGATGGTTTGTAATTCATTTCCAATTATAAATAGGTCATCAGGATTCTTCATTGAGTATGTCCTTAAGTGTGTGGTCTAGGTCTTGCATGGCTGCTTCTACTGTAAATTCTTGCCAAAGAAAGTCTGCTTGTCCATCCTTGCTGGCTACTAATAGCGCAGCCATCATGATAATCAAGCGTTGTGCTTCCATTGGGTCATCATTAATCGTGTAGTAAATGTCTTCAAGTACAGCCAGTACATCCATAGTTTTATTACTAGATACTGGTATGCCTACAGTAAGTCCTTCATGAGCCATGTGCTCCCAGAAACTTTCATCCAATGGTAATGCATTCTCTGATTCGTTCGTCAATCCATTCACTCCCCATCTTTATCATCATGCTGTTTACATCTTCGCCTTCTGGCATAGAGATGATGTTTACATTGCCTACCTCACGGCTAATTTTCTTGCCGAACTCTAGCCCTGCTGCATCACCATCTGCTAGTACAATCACAATGTCAAAGTCATCAAGTATCTTAGCGTAATGTGGCTTCCAGTTGTTAGCCCCTGGAATACCTATAGTTGGGTGTATAGTTTTAACTGACATCATAATACAATCGAACTCACCTTCGGTTACGCAGATGTATTTGTCTGCTACGAAGCAAGCCTGTGTGTTAAACATCGTGGTCTTGGCACCGACTAGACCCATGTACTTAGGGTCTTCATTGTGCATTGCACGGAATCTAATATCAACCACACCTGATGGTGTGATGTATGGTATTGCTAGCCTACCTTTGTAAGCATCATGCCCTGGAAGTGGGTCGTCTACCACTCCCAAGTGAAATATGTTTGCCTCTTCTACCGAGAGTTGACGGCTTGATAGATAATCCTTTGCGAGTTCTATCTTGCTGGCGTACCTCTGTGTTGCCAGTAGCAAGAACTGACGCTGCGAACTTGACAGCCTCACGATAATCTCCCCCTTCTTTATACATAATAAGCGAGTAAGTGTCGCCTTTCACTCCACATCCGTGGCATACAAATGCATTCTTATCATAGTTTACTGCAGCACTAGCGTGTGTGTCACCATGAAAAGGACACTTCATCTTACGCCAACCGCTACCTATTGCAGGTGTGTCTGCACCTATGTAGTGGAGATATTCTTCAATGCTTGGCTTCTCCAATTGCTCTCCTTAGTAAGTCTACATATACATAGCCAGGCATGGTGCAGTACCACTCACTAGGGCTTCCCCTACCCTTGCGCTTGTGCCACACCACGCCTGTCCATGCGTTGTCGTTAGCCATCTCGACTATCAACTCTTCTGTCCAACCTGCCAAGTTCATCTTGGCATGGTTCTTTATCTCGATTGTAACTCCAGGTATACCTGAGATGTCACCCTTATCTAGAGTAGCACCAGCCAAACGCCTATCGGCATATGGAAATCCCTGTTCCTTCAAGTACTTAACGACATCGCGTTCTGCACCTGAGCCTTTGGCTTTGGCTGCACTACTCATACTGTCATTTCTACCTGTCTATAGTCTCGGACTACATCTTCTAAGTACATAGATGCAGGGTCAAATGATAAGGATATATATGTTGCACCAGTAGGGTCTGCTTTGCCATAGCGATTTTTAACAGGGGCTACACATAAGTATGCATCTGCACCTTGCAACATCTGACCTACGGTTAACACCATCGCTGGAATCTGTGCAACCTTACCCTGCAATGCAGAGCGAGGCTGACATGGGTAGCCAGGTGCACCTTCTTGTGTGTGGTGTAGCACTAGTACTGCTGCGTTAGTATCTCTTGCAAGATACTTAAGTTCTTTCATCACTGCACGCATACCTGCAAACTCTTCATGTCCATCAATAGCAATGTCCATAAGATTGTCTACAACTATAAGCGTAGGACTTCTACCCCACATGGTCTCAAATGCTGAGACCTCTTCATCTAAATCTTTTAATGTAGGGCTAGGTTCAAAGGACCAATACATATTACCGAACTCTCGTAAGTATTCGGCTGCTTTATCTGGGTCAGTCTTGAGCATATACTCTGACTGTTGCTGTGTAATCTTGGCTTTCATAGCAAGCAAACGCATTGCCATTGTATGTGCATTGGTATCCGCAGAGAAGTATAAGGTAGGTTGTTTTAATCTTGCTGCGATATGCAATGCAATAGATGACTTACCTGCGCCTGGAGTACCTGCTATGACTGTAACTTCTGCTCGTCGCAGAATGATACCTTCACGTTGGAAAGCCTGAAAGGGAGGGGCAAGTGGTTCGCCCCCCACCTCTGGCTTACCGATACTTCGGCGGAGTGTTTTCATTTATGCCTTTGTTTGGTCTGCTACGAATGATGCAAACTCTGGTGAGCCTGCTTTAACATATACGTTAGCGCACTTAGTTGGGTCACCTTGTTTAGCAGGACAGAAGTGTCCCTTGTATGCGCCAAACTTACCTGATAACCCATGGATGCGTGTCATTGTACCGTGTGGACATTGACGAGCGCCTGCTCCTGGTGCTGCATTAGGTACCGAGTCAATGACTGTAGCATTAAATGCTGCTGCAATTGCTGCAGTTGCAGGTGCTGGTGGCACCGCTGCATTAGCGCCACGCACTGCTGTTTCTAACTCGGCTGTTGCAGATGCTAGTGACGCTAGTGTTAGCGCAATTGTCTGGTCTAGTTCTTCTGCATTAGATGCTCGTACTGTTACGAGCGAGCCTGCTAATGACTTAACTGTGATACTGATTGGTGCTTCTGTATGCATGTTACTCCTTGATTGGTGTGACTAGGGATTTTTTTGTATCTCTAAAGGTACGAACTTTCATTGCTAATTCTATACCTTTCCATCCTTGTTTGATGTCAACAAAATGCAGTTCACATTTACCACTGCCTGCTGGCAGGTGGACAATGATTCCTTTCTCTTGGTTAACATCACCCCAAGTACCACGGGTTGTCGTGGCGGGGTCATACGGCAAGCCGTGTGCATACACCGCTAACTGCATGGCAATCTTGTTTGGATATGAGATGCTGCCTGTCTTGAGGTCAGAGATAAACAGTTCACCTTTGTATCTAACTATGCGGTCAGGTGTACCTGCTATCTTGTACTTATCAAGCACGCAGAATTGTTCTATGTTTACATTCTCAAAGTTTTTAGTTGCATCTGCATACGCTTGTATGTCTGCAACATAATCTTCTGGTATGACTCCGAGGTCTTCGCCTCTGTCATACTTCTCTGTTAGTGTGTGGATGGCTGTGCCTATAGTTGCCTGCTTGGTAGCACCTGCTGCTTCCATTGCATCTTCAACTAACTTGTCCATCTCTAACTTGTTATCACGATGTGCACTTGCTGCTAGCAATAGGTCAGGGCGCAGTGTTAATCCTGCTGCTGCCATGCGCAACTTCCATGCAACCAATGCAGTGCCGTCATCTAATGAACCTGCAACTGTAGTTGTTCGTGTGTATGGTACTGGCTTACCACCTTTCGGTGGTACAACCATAGGTCTGCCATACCTATCTCTAGGTATTTCTAACTTTGCCATGATTCTCCTTTGATTAGACCAGAGGGGGTAGGACAAGGAGAGAGCCAAAACCTACCGCCCACTGGTTGTCTCATCATAGCATAAGTGACGGCTTATGCATTGATGTCGTTGCCGCAATGCGGGCAGAACTTTTGTCTGCCGTGTGCTTCCGCAACTACACCTTCAGTTTTTGTTGGGTGGTAGTACACCTTACACCTGTTGCGTACATTAGTACTGCGTACTATGTATCCACCCTTGTGCAGTACTGACAGCACGCCACTAGATGTGCCGTGATGCCAGCCTGTTTCTATTGCTAGTTCTTTCCATGTTAATCCATCGCTTGATTTTCTTAACAGCGTCATGGCTAATGCTTGGTTAGAGTTCTCTCGCTTGTGTACTACATTATGAACTGCTCGTTCTTTAGATGTAGTAGTTCCAGACCAACCAGCAGTACCACCATACGGTAGGTACTCAGCCATTAGTTATCTTCGTCGATGTCGTGGACTTCGATGTTGTCTACATCTACATCTCCACCATAGAATGATACATCTATATCATTCTCTATCATCTGAGTTGCCTCATCTTCATCTTCTGCTTCGACTAAGAATGTACCGTTGATAGTGAATGTTCCACCGTATTTAGTGGTGAGTTTGTGTGAACCAATCTCTTCGAGTAATGTGTTGACATCACCCTTGTTGATTGTTGTTTCACCGTTTTGCCATTCACCTTCACTGAAGAAGTCACGGACATGAGTACGATTGTCACGGATGATTTTGTCATACCTGTCTGCGACTTGTTGGATAGCATCTGTTTCCTTTGCTCGCTCAATGAACTTAAGAACTTCTAGTTCAGTGTATGTAATTGTATTGGTCTCTCCGTTTATATCCATGCTGATACTGATTGTGTTCATGATTGCCTCTCTTTGTTTTCTCTTACGCCAGAAC
>Ga0247723_1000444_pt1 | contig 28644 bp, 25 predicted proteins | sample MSEWelMarce5H_FC_FD_189079 | JGI IMG/M metagenome (GOLD analysis project Ga0247723, IMG submission 189079) | Subsurface sediment microbial communities from gas well in West Virginia, United States - MSEEL Well Study Marcellus 5H_FC | ecosystem: Environmental > Terrestrial > Deep subsurface >... | reverse complement strand
GAGACTCTGGAAAAAGCAGCCGAAGTATCAGAAGATAAGGTTGATGAACCTGATTTTGCGAAGATGTTAGGCGATCTAAAAGGCTTTTTCTCAGAAACTCTAAATAAGGCATCTGAAGCAAATGCAGCACAAGTAACGACAATCCAAGAGACTGTTGAAACTTTCAGCAAGAGCGTAGATGCTAGAATTTCAGAGTTGGCAGAACAACACACAGCACTTTCAAGCGCTGTAAATAACATCAAGAACACGATTGATGGTGTACAAAAGCGTGTCGACGCAGTAGAATCAGAGACTGCAATCAAGAAGTCTTCAGATCTTGGCCGATCAGAAGAAGTAACAATCAAAAAATCTAAATGGAACGGTTCTTTCCTCGGTTCCGTAAACGAAATATTCAACTAAGGTAGGTATAAAATAATGAGCAATGAAACATTAGAAAAAGCAGTTGCAGCTGGAACTACAGCTACAGGCACATTTGCCTCAACAACTGGTGGAACAGGAACACACCGTGCATCAGAAGCTGGTAACGGTGGACTTCTTAACCCAGAACAATCAGCTCGCTTCCTTGACTATATGTTCGACGCAACCGTAATCGGTAAGGTCGCACGTACAGTTCGTATGAAGTCAGACACAGCCGAGATTGACCGTATGTCCGTTGGTGAGAAGCTTATGAAGCTTGCAACTGAGGCAGACGATACAGCATCTAACAATGCAGTAACTTTCTCAAAAATCTCTTTGACAACAAAGAAACTCCGCATGGACTGGGAGCTTTCAACAGAGTCTCTAGAAGACAACATTGAAGGCGCAGACCTAGAAGATCACATTGCCCGCTTGATGGCAACACAAGCAGGAAATGACATTGAAGATGTTATCCTTAACGGAAACACAGCACTTTCTTCAGACGCACTTTACAAGTCATTTGATGGCGTTGTAAAGAAGGCAAAGGCATCAGGTCGTGTCGTAGACGCAGCTGGAGCCGCAGTATCACGTGAAGTATTCAACAAGGCACTTAAGGCTATGCCACGTAAGTACAAGCAACGTCGTGGAGACCTTCGCTTCCTTGCTGGATCAAACTTGATTCAGGATTTCCTATATGCTAACAGCATTGGAACAAACCAGACAATTCCACAGGACATCGCTTCAAGCGTTATCCGTGGCGGAGTCGCACCACTAGGTGGACCAGCAGGATATGTGGCACCATTCGCATTCGGTATTCCGATTGTTGAAGTACCACTTCTTAACGAGACACAGACTGGTGATTACACAACACCAACAGGATCACACGGAGACATTCACTTGTCATTCCCAAATAACGTAGTTATCGGAGTTAAGCGTGACGTAACAGTCTACCGCTTCTTCTGGCCACGTAAGGACTCAATCGAGTACACAATGTATACTCGTGTTGGCGTCCAGATCGAACAAGCTGACGCTTGGGTCGTTGTAAAGAACGTTAAGGTTGCTTCTTAATTAATTTAAGATAAAACCCTCGAAAGGCCCCCAATTAATTTTGGGGGCTTTTCATTTTAATTTATCAATGCTATAATTGAATAACCTAACAAAGGAGATAATATGTCATTCGAGACATTGAAAGTAGCAGAACTCAGAAAAATTGCAGAGGACTTTGCAGTTGATACTGATGGTATTAAGAGTAAGGCAGATATCGTTGCCGCCCTTGCAGAAGAGGGAGTCACATGGTCTGTTTATCAAAAGACTATTAAGGACATCGAAGATTCGACAGATGAATTCAGCGAGAACGCAGAAGAGATTCTTCCAAGATTTGATCCAAATGCTCAGCCAGAAGACACAGTGCTAGTTAGAATGACTAGAGAAAACTTCAGGTATGATATCAATGGATTTACATTTACAAGAGAGCACCCGTTTATTGCAATGACAGAAGACAATGCTCAAGAAATTTTTGATAAGGAGGAGGGCTTCAGATTAGCAACTCCAAAGGAAGTTCAGGAGTATTACAACTAATCTAAGCCTATAACATGGCAGAGATATACGTAAACAGCAACTCACCAATTAGAACAAAGATCTATTGGGAGGGTGAACTAATAACACCTTCTAGCGTTGTAACAGCAAAGATTTATGACGTAACAAAAGATCCAACCAATGTCATACTACCGACAACTATATTGTCGACGATTAATGCAACGGCGGTAGAGACAGATATTGGTACCTATCAAATAGTGTTGCCATTTTCGTATTCGTCATATCCTAGAAACTTTAAGATTGTATGGCAGTATACAGTTTCAGGCGGGGCAGTAGGAACACATACCACATATGCTAATGTAGTATCTCCTTATATCAATATCAATGAACAGATAGATGATTTGAACTTTGGGGCAGACCCAAGCGATCCAAATTATAAGACATACGGAGATCTACAGGCAGCAGAAAGATATGCAAGAAAGATAGTAGAAGATTTTACAAATCAAGATTTTTATCTATATTCAGGAGAAGAATCAATCTACGGAGATGATTCAGACACCCTTCCACTTCCAGCTAAGCTAAACAAGATATATAAGATTTACTCTAATGATATCTTGCTAGTGGACAATCTTGCTACTCCTAAAGTCAATAACTGGTTGTACGATCCAATTGTTTCAGAGACTGGATTCGGAGTAAGAGTAAACAGAACTAACCTATTGGATAATACGGTATATGTTGCAAATGGTTTAGTTCCGCCATCAATTAATGATACATTTAACGGTGTATTTTCTAAAAATATTAAGTACAAGATCGTAGGACAATTTGGATGGGAATCTGTTCCAGATAAGGTCCAGCTTGCTACAGTTGAACTGATGAAAGATTACTTCTCAAAGGACAAGGTCTGGAGAAATAAGTATATCAAATCAATCAAGACATTTGACTGGAGCTTTGAGTATAATGCATCGGCATCAAAGGGAACTGGCAATCTATATGTAGATCAGCTTCTTAATCCGTATGTTATTACTCAAATGGTTCTGATCTAATGTATGCCATTATTGATTCAGTCTTTCCTATGCTTATGGATGTCTATAAGCAGTTTGACACACAGGATGAGTCGACAGGGGCTTTAAAAAAAGAGTGGCAGTTTACTAGAACAGTACCATGCAGTGCTAAAGGTACAGTAAGCAACTCATCTTCAAGAACGGCTGGAGATAAGCAAGTCTTTTCTAATAAATATTTAAATGATCAGGTCCTCCAAGTAAGAACTGCAACAAAGGTTACCTTTAGAGAAAAGATTACAAATATCAGAAATCTAGATGGCACCGTAATATGGGAAGAAATTAACTTTCCAAATAACACTCCGACAGTATTTGAAGTAATGGGTGTTGTTCCAATGACAGAACCACTAGGTGGAATTGTTGGATATAACGCCACTATAAAAAGATCGGAGAGTCAGGTAATTGGACAGTAGCGTAGCATTACTGCAAGCATCTAGCGGTCTAGAAAGATTGATGGCTGGATCAGTTCCAGGAGTAATCAAGGACAGCACAGTAGCCCAGATATCAGCATTCCTATACTATGAAGCTGCAGTCCTTTCTAAGCTGACATCAAATGCCGAATTTAAAAACTTATTTAAAACAACCATATTTAATCAAATAGAAAAAGACTTCGGTCAGTATGTAGATGCTCAGGCAAGAACAAAGCCTAAAAGCCTTCACCACGTATATGAGTGGAATAAGACAGGAAACCCCTCGTTTAGATTATTTGATTTATATTTAATAGACACAGGTGGACTTTCATTTAGAATAGGTCGTGACTTTAAATTATCTAAATCAGCAGTTCCTTCTAAAAACAAAAAGCAAAAAAGAAAGTATGTATTTAGCAATAAGGCTACCGTGATGGAAGAGGGAATGCCCGTAGTAATTCGCCCAAAGTCAGCAGAGCGCTTAGTATTTGAATTAGATGGTGCAACAGTCTTTATGCCAAAAGGTAGCTCAGTGACCGTCAAGAGGCCTGGAGGCAGGGCGGCAACAAATCAGTTTGCTCTCACGTATGGTAGATTTTTTGGCGGTCAACTAGTAAACTCTTCAATACGTTCATCTGGATTCCAAAGAATCTTTAATGCTAAGATTGCTAAAGCCCTAGATGTCCCAATTAATATTAAAAAGGTGCAGTATAGCTTCAGTGCTGGTAAAATAAGAATGCAGGCGGACGCAGCATTAAGTTCATCATTTGGAGGCTCACTATGACAGTAGATTATAAGATAGACGCAATGTTCGAGCTTCGCAAGTTCCTATGGACACAATTAAAATTGACGGGAATGTTTAATCAGAACGATTATTACTCAGACAACCTTGGAACAGAGATAATCCCTATTGTTCCAGTCCAGCAATTGCCAGAAATGGATCAATTCCTAAACGGCAAGAAGCATATAGTATATGACAAGATTGGTTTATCCTATGAGGAGAACTGGCTAATATGCTGTGAGAAGGTTTTGTTCACCATCTATTCAACAGATGTAACAGAAATCTATGAGATGAGAAACCTCATGACAGACCTTTTCAGAAGAATGGACGAATCTGCAAAGGATGTCAATTCCTCAAAGACTTCTAATAAATTAATTTTTCACAGCATTCATATTACAGAGACCTCTCCAATTGAGCCATCTCAAGAACTTCAGGGGTTCCTGTCAGCAGACGTAATATTAGAGGTCAAGTACTCTAGAGTCACCGATAGACTAGGCCGTTTTGCCTAGTTGCTTTTAAAGGCTTAATCCAGTAAAATTGGACTAAGAGGAAATGAGCCTAGCCAGCTTGATTTAAAGTAAGTCAATATATATATATTTATTTAATGGAGGTTATACAACATGGCACAAAACACAGGTAATGCTAGAAACATTCTTGTTGGTGCGTCACCACTATTTTTGTCAGTAGAAGATTCTACTACATCAGGTTACGTAGAAAACATGGTTCCAGGAACAGCTATCACAGGCGCTGCTGGACGTAATAAGACAGTCCCAGCATTTAAGAATGGAACATCAGCTACACCAGGACCATACGTTGCAGGAGAGTCATACACAACAACTCTTAACGCAGTAGATGCAACCACAGGTTCAGCAGTTGCACCAGCAACTCTTGCAAACTCAGGAGCTGCTTACCGTAACGTCGGATTTACAAACAACGGTCTTCAAATTACTTACAACCCATCATACGGTTCAGTAACAGTAGATCAGCTTCTTGATACAGCTAAGCTGTTCAAGGAGACAATGGAAGTTATGATTGCAACAGAAATGGCAGAAGGAACTCTTGAGAACGTTCTTGCCGTATTTGGACAATCAGCAGCAACTCTTACTGAAAACGGTAAGAAGCTAGGTCTTGCAGCAGGTGCACTAGGAGAAGCTCCAGTTGAGCGTCAGCTAGTTGCAATTGGACAAGCTCCAACAACTGCAGAATCATCAAAGACTGAGCGTGTATACTATGCACGTCGTGTTCTTTCTGTACAACAGTCACAGTTCTCTTTGGCTCGTAACGCAGCATCAACATTCCCAGTAACATTCCGTTTGCTTCCATCAGGAGCATCAGCAGACGCAGGCGCAGAATACGGTACAATCGTAGACCGCACCTGGCTATAATTAATATTAATTAATTAATAAAATTCCCCTCAAGCAATTGGGGGGTTTTTTATTGCCCTTATATTGTCAATATGATACAATAATTAAGACTAGATCCGAGGAGGATTAAATGGCAACAACAGTATACGATGTTGAAGAAATTCAGCTACAAAATGGCGCAACAGTTAAACTTAAGCCTTTAACAATTAAAGAGCTTCGCAAGTTTATGAAAGTCATTCAGAAGACACAAGAAGTAACATCAGAAGACGAAACACTCACGATTCTTATCGAAGCATGTGCAGTAGCCCTAGAAAAGCAATTGCCTGAGCTAGTAAAGGATAAAGACGCATTTGAAGATACACTTGACGTTCCAACAATCAACCGCATTCTTGAGATCTGCGGAGGAATTAAGATGGACGACCCAAACCTACTAGCGGCAGCAGTACTGGCTGGTCAGAACTAGATCTAGCCGCTTTAGAAGGGGAAGTATTTCTTTTAGGTAATTGGAAAAATTACGAAGAACTAGAAGATAATCTTTCAATGCCAGAGATGGTCCAGACTTTTAAATCAATGCAAAAGACTGAGTCGGAGAAAAGGAAATTCCTAGCTTCAATTCAAGGTGTTGAATTAAATGAAAGCAGTAATGAAAATAAGGAGGGGTCATCCTTCGAAGATGTTAGAAGAAGAGCACTTGGTATAAATGCATCAGCAGATGATGTTGTTTCATTACAAGGTGGTTTTGCAGCGGAAGCTGGATTCGGCATTGGAGCAGGATTAGGATACTCTATAGAGTAACATATACATATGGCAGATAATTTAATCACGACCAATATTACCGCCAACGCAGACTTTACGAGTTTAAGAACTCAACTTGCTGCGACTACTGCCCAACTCTTAAAATTACAAGAAACAACTGCTGGCACTAACGCCAAACTTGCAAGTCAAATTGCAGTAATGAATAAGGCGTTTGCAACAACGCTTACTTCAACAGGCCAGTTCTCGCAACACTTTGTATCGCTTACTTCAGACGTAGAGAAGTTTGGTAAGAATTTAGATCGAGGCAGACTCAAGCTAAACGACTACTACAATACCTGGAATGGCCATACAAAGAGAACTAGCAACCTAGTTAGAGACCTTGCTAAGCAGCAAGTAATGCTTCAACAGGCAATCATTCAGCCAGTAGGTAAGAACGCCCAGGGCTTGATGCAATACAACGTAATGGTTGCAAAAGGCCTGGATGAAGTAAAGAACAAAACAGCAATAGCAAAACAAGAACTTGCCATCATGAACAAGGTAATGAATGATGGAGCGGGACAGCTTATTAACTGGGGTAAGAATACACAGTGGGCTGGTCGTCAGTTAACAGTAGGATTAACAGTTCCATTAGCAGCATTTGGTATGGCTGCACAAAAAGCATTTAGAGAAGCAGATCAAGAGCTCGTTAGACTTGCAAAGGTTTACGGAGGACTATCTTCAGTATCTGCAACAGAGCTAGCAAAAGTTAGAAAAGATGTATCTGCTACAGCAAGAGAGATTGCTGGTTCATACGGTATTGCATATAAGGATACAATTGCTCTTGCAGCAGATCTTGCAGCAACGGGACAACAGGGTCAGGCGCTACTAGAAGCAACAAAAGAAACATCTAGACTTGCTGTGCTTGGTGAAGTAGATAGACAAGAAGCAATGAAGGCAACTCTTGCTATTCAAAATGCGTTTAAGTCAAGTACAGACGAACTCACACAGTCAATTGACTTCCTCAACGCAGTTGAAAACCAGACATCAACAAGCCTTGCAGACTTAGTTGAAGCAATTCCTAAAGCTGGTCCAGTTGTAAAGTCATTAGGTGGAGACGTAAAAGATTTAGCATTGTATTTAACTGCAATGAAAGAAGGCGGAGTAAACGCATCAGAAGGTGCTAACGCAATCAAGTCAGCAATGGCATCTCTTATTAACCCAACAAAGGTTGCTAAGGAAATGTTTAACGGTTTCGGTATAGATATCGATAATATTGTAACATCTAACGCAGGCAACCTAACAGCAACAATTACAGAATTGCAATCAGCATTAGATAACCTAGACCCATTAAGTAAGTCTAGAGCAATTGAACAGTTATTTGGAAAGTTCCAGTATGCAAGAATGTCTGCTCTATTTGAAAACTTAGGCAAAGAAGGATCTCAGACCCTACAAGTAATGGATTTAATGAAGGCAAGTGCTACAGATCTTGCAACTATTTCAGCACGAGAATTAGGAATGATGACTGAGTCAGCCTCTGGTAAATTCAAGAGAGCCCTTGCTTCAGTTCAAGCAGACCTTGCGTCAGTAGGAAATCAATTTTTAACAATTAGCACAAAGGTTTTAGAGGTAGTAGATGGAATTATTAAGTTCTTCCAAAAACTTCCAGCGCCAGTAAAGACATTCCTTAACGTACTTGGAGGAATAACTGCAGTATCTGGACCAATCATTATGTTGGCTGGTGTAATGGGTAACTTTATTGGATATGTTATTAAGGGAATATTTCACCTAAAACAACTAGCTCAGGGTGGACAAGGATTTAAATTATTAACTCCAGAAATTATGGCAGCAGAGGCTGCAGCAAAAGGTCTTGCTACATCATTCTATTCAGACACAGAAGCAACAGTAGTATTAACAAATGCAATAAATACTCTTGCAGCATCCTTTGACACCCTTGAGATAAAAGCAAATGCAGCAAAGGTTGCAGTACAGCCAGGAATTTCAACAATTGCAGGAGGAGTAATATCCGCTGGCGGACCAGGACAAAGAGTTGTCGATAAGAACAATCCTCTAGTTGGTGAAGCATACACAAGAGATATGTCTCATATGATTCCTGCTCAAACAGGACAGCCAGGAACTATATTTGGAACAGTGCCTGGAGCATCTCCAGTAAATGTTAGAATTGGCAAAAACCCACAAGCCTACATGAATCAAGATCTTCCAAGGATTCCAGGTGTTACATCTGTAAATGGAATATCAACAGGAGTTGTTGCACAAGAAGCAGCAAAGTGGCATGCAATGACAGCCGCAATTGCAATGCAATCAGAAGCAGAAATTAAAGTATTAAAAGCAGAAGTTATGGCAACAGGAACAATTACTTCAAGTTTATCTGATTCTTATCAAGCGCTTCTACCACAGTTCTCAGAAATTACAGAAATGGCAGCACTAGAAACTCAAGCAATTGTTAAACAGCTTCAAGCAAGCAAGATAACAGTAGATCAAGCAAGAGCAAAAGTAATACAACTAAATGCAACAGTAGAAGCAATGCTTGCAGAAACAACGGCAATGACTGCAACCTCCATGGGAAGAACTGCAAACCTAACTACGGTTCCGTTTACATCTCAACCAGTAGTTGATCCAGTAAGTGGTAAGTCAAATATGAAAGAGATGTTCCACAAGGGATCAACAAAAACCCTTGTAGACAGAATTGCAAGAGCACTCGGTGGTGTTAGAACTTCAGGTGCAGGGTATAACATTCAAACAACTAAGCCTAAGTTTGCACGGGGAGGTATTGTTCCTGGAACAGGAAACACAGATACATACCACACAACCGCAGAGCCTGGCGCATTTGTAATAAATAAAAAATCCACAGAACAGAACATGTCAACAGTAAAGAGCCTTCTAGGAGGCACTCCAAGATATGCAATGGGAGGCCAGGTCCCAGTAGTACTAACTCCTGGAGAAGCAGTTATTCCTGCAAGTATTGCACAGAAAAATATGCCTTTGATGTATTCACTAAATGGTGGCCCAGGAAATACATCAGGAATGGGAAGAGTTGATGGTGGAGGAATAAGAAGGCAGGCAGAAAATAATATAAGATCAGCATCTGCTTATGTATCAAGACTATCGGTTCCAGCAAACTTCCTAGAAGAAAATCAAGTAAGACATGTAATGCATGACGCAGCGATACTTAATAGCTTAGGAATGTCAGAGGTTGAATCACTTCGCACATCAAAGAGACTGTATGACGAAGCAAGACAATATGCTTACGATCCTAAAACAGATACAATTAATGATGAAAGAATGCTTGAGATAAAAGAAAAGCAAACTAGAGAGCTAGACAAAAAAATAGGCGGAGGCCTTCTAAAAGAACCAGTTAAAAAGATTACTCGTACAGGTGTAAAGTTTGATAATAGAAATCAAGCTATACATCCATCACCATCTTTAATTAATACACTAATAAAAATGGGATTTGCAAACCCTGCAGAAGTAAAAAGATTAGAGAGAGAACTATTTGCTGGGACTAAATGGAATCCAAAAACAAGAAAATACGAGCCTAACATTCATGGTTATGCTACAGAGCATGACCAAGGCGCAGCAAAGTATAAATATAGCGCAGCTGGTAATTTTGGTCAAGCACAAGCAGGCAATAAAGAGCAGAATCTCTGGACAAGTACATTTTCAAATTTAACAAAAAACCATGATAATCCTTTTGTAGACAGATTGCCGCAAACTGAAACAGAAAAGCGAATGGCTATCGACACAATTGGAAAAGTTTTGGGTCTTGGTACTGGCCCTGGTACTGAAGAAAGAATTATTAAAGCACCAACAAGACTAAAGCATAATTTTGGAATAACAAAAGTATTTATGGATTTCTTAAAGTCTAAGAAGCCAGGTAGAAGACTTAATCAAGGCGGCCAAGTTCCAGGTCAATTTGCACAAAAACTATTCAGGGGCGGAAAAGCAATGTTCCTTGGAATGCCTAGAACTATTAAGCAAGTTGAAGCACAAAGAGCAGCAAAGGCTGCAATGGAAAAAGCAAGTCAAGCAGTTAAAGACTCTAGATTTAGCAAGACCCCAGTAACTGATTATGATGGTCTTCTAGAGCCTACATCTGGAAGAAGTTTCCCAGTTGCTGGAATTGGTGGAGTATATGCTAGAGGCGGGGAAAAAGTTTTTGTTAAGCCTGTACTAGACGAGAAAGCAGCGCTTGCTGAATTAAGGGCAACTGAAATTGCTCGTGACGTTCATGGACTGCAAACACCTAATCAAAGAGTTGTTGTTATGAGAGATCCAACAGACCCAACTGGAGCAAGAAGAATACTAGCGCTAGAGTCTAAGTATAATCCTGCTATAGCAAATCAAGATGGCAAGTTTACATCTGATCAATACTTCAGACAACTAGTGGCTTCAGCATTGCGTGGAGATAAAGATTTAGGTAGAGGAAATCTATCAGGCAACATTCTTGCCGATGTAGGCCCAGCGGGAGTATTTGCAACTGCATCTGGCCCAAGAGATTATTCTGCAACAATGCCTTCGTTCAAGCATCAAGCAATGGTTAATTTGCTAGGAGTAAAGGGAAGCAGCACAAAGAAATTCTTTGCTGAAGCAACTGCAGATATTCCAAAGGGAATGACAGCAGATCAATATAATGATCGCATGCTTGAGGAAATTAATAGAGCTCTTCCTAAGCTAAAACAAACTATCGGTAGATTTGATTTAAACGCAGAAGAGAAGGCTATATATAATGCAATGATTCAAAGACTCTCTGATGCAAGAAGACAGTCATATGGAGATTTGCACGGGATTCATTCATCATTAAAAATGTCTCCAGAAAAAACAATGACTCCAGCAGCAATTGCTAAAATGCTTTCTGCAGACGAGCTAAAGCGTAGACAAAAGGGTCACTCTGTAAGCCTTTCTGATAACTCATTTAAAACATCTGCAAATGGATTTATGGCTGGCGGAATGATTGGAAATATTCTTAAGAGTAAGGCAATGCATAGAATTGGTGCAGGCTTTGGCCCAACGGGAGCACCTAAGCCAAGCATGTATGAGTCAGCTCCGTGGGGCGTAAACTCTCTATCTATTAAGATGGCTGAAACATTATTTGCAAACACTGGGCTAAGAAAACATACTCAGAAACTATTCTATGATAAGTTTGCCGCAGCATTGGCAAAAGAAAAGCCTTACGGTTATGTTAAGGATGCACAAGGATCATTAAGGAATGCACTTGAGCCAGATGTGCTAGATTCTGTTATTAGATCTGCTGCATCCGATATGATAGGAGATCGAGCAGTTCTAAGTCAGCTCTCTCCAATTGATAAAGACATTTTGCGAAAGAAGTTTTTAAATTGGGAATCTAAAAAAGATACACCACTTACAGACTCTTTGAAGCAAGTTATATTTGGTTTAGAAAAAAGAGAAATGGGTGGACCTGTTAATGCAGGACAGCCATATGTTGTAGGAGAAAAGGGTCCAGAACTATTTGTTCCTAGAAATTCAGGAGGAATAGTTCCAAATAATAAATATGGAATTGGTGGAATGATTGGGCCGATGATGGCCGCAATGGTTGCACAGATTTTGGGTGGCAAAATTGGCGGAATGGGAGGAACTGCTCTATCTACTTTGGGTGGAATAATTCCGTTTATGATGATGAGCGGAGGCGCTGGAGGCAAGCAAAGACCAGAAGGATTTAGCTATGCTGATGCTGCTTCAAACAGAAAAGCTGGGCCAATCACATCAAGAATGGGCAAGCCAGGTGCTTACCTAGCACAATCACTTCCAGGAGCAGGTAAGGCTGCTATGCAAGCAGATAAACTAGCCGCTAGCGGTTCTAAGTTGGCCCCTATGTTTGGAAGAATAGCATTAATGGCAACTAGAGCAAATCTAGTAGTTGGAGGACTTTCATTAGCATTTGCTTTAGGCGCTAAAAGACTAAAAGATCACAACGAGCATCTAAGAGTTGGAGCGATGCAGTACGGGTTCACAGAAGAGGCTGCTAAAAAAGCAGGACTTAAATTTACTGATTATAACTCAAAGCTTGCCGATACCGTCAAGAACATAGAAGCAATACGAGAAAGAAATCAGCTTCTATATGAGAGCATGCAAGATGCTGGCCTTCCTATATCTATGACAATTGAAGAGTACAAGAAGCTAAAGAAAGAAGCTAAAGAAGTTTATGCTGATCAGATTAAATTAATTAATCAGTCTAAGGAAAGCGAACTTCCACAAGTAGCAATAGACATTAAAACTGCCTTAATGGCTGCTGGACTTTCAGCAGATGAAGCAAGCAAAAAGATATTTGCAATGTTTAAACTTTCAGATCAAGCAGAAAAAGCTGGAGCATTTACTGTAGGTAATCGTGCATTTAGAAGTATTAAAACAGGGCAAGATGCAGCAGAGACTGCAATTAATAATTATATACCTGCTGCAGCTAATAATGGCAATGAGGGCGCAAGGGCAGTTAATACAGGTCTTAATGCTATAAACGCTGCAATCATAGATGAAATTGAAAAAAGCAAGAAAGCTGCAAAAGCAGACAAGACTGGCAATACAAAAGTATTAACTGAATATCAAGCACAGGAAGCAATACTTAAAAAGTTAAACAAGCTAGAGTCTTCTAAAGCTGTTCTAACTGCAGGCACTAGAGCAGAAATGATTAAACAAAATCCAGAACTTAAAAAGATTATTAATCCACTAGATACAGTTGTTAGCTTGTTTGAAAAAATGAATCTTGCAGCAAAAGGATTTACAGGAGATCTTTCAAAGTTAGGTGCAGAGGCTGTAAGCACTTTATCTCGAGTTGCCGATTCAGTTTCTGCATCAATCACTGCAGCTAATCAAGGCACTGGAGGAGCGCTAGAAAAGAATTATGCTCACCTAAAGAAGTTAACGGATCAGCAAAAGGTCTTGATGGCAGCTGCCAAGGGACAAAGCGCTCAAAAACAAATTGATACTCGAAATGAACTTAAGCGTTTACAAGATCAAATAAATGCAAATAATAAGTTAGCTGACGCAAGATTAAGAGCCCTTGATGCTGCAAAGCAAGAGGGTGACATAGGAAGAGAGATTGCTAAAAAGCAAGCAGAGTATGATGCTGCGATAGCAACTGGAAATACGGCAGGTGCTCAGCAAGCAAGCCTTGATATGGAAGGACTTCAGTCTAACCTACAATATAATTCACAAAAGAAAGCAATTGAAGATGCTCTTAAGTTAGCCAATGCCCCTCTTGAGGCTAAGATAAAATCAATCAATGACGGACAGCAAAAGCTTAGCGACAATGCAGCAATTGCAGCACAATCTTTAAGCAAGTTAAATGCTGAGATTGCAAAAGAAAAGGGAAAGATTGATGATGTAAATCAAGCAATGACAACCCTAGCTATTAATGCTTATGCAGCAGGTAAGAGCCTTGAAGATTATTTAAAAACTGGAACAGACGAAAATCCTAACGCTGGAAGACAAGACGCTGCACGTGTAGTAACAGATTTGAATACAGCAAATCCATCGACAATTGTTAAGCCTCCTTTGCAGCTAAAGAGATCTCCAAGAGTAGCCGAGAGAACCAGCGTAACGGACCAAGCCCTCGGCATAATGGGTGGTGTATCTGATGCGGTTACAAAAGGATTGGCTTCAAAAGGCATTCAGGTTGGGGCAATGACTGGGGATATTATTATTAATGGTAAGAAGATGGATGTAAGTCCAACAAATGCTACTGCCAAGATTAACTCTGTTCCTAGAACAATACCGCAGGGTCAGGGTGCATACTCGGGCTCTACTTTTGTTCATCCATCTACATTAACTGCAGCTGGAGCAAGACAAACATCAACAACTAACAATGGAAGACCTAGTGCTACTTGGATTGGCGTTGAGTTCTTAGACAAAGATGGTAAGAAATGGAAGGTTATAGGAGATGCGGGTGGAGCAGGTCTTAGTGTTAAACCAGTAAAAGCTGGATACGGAGCTATGAAGCTTAATCCAAAGGTTCCTACAATTGTTGGAGACCGTGGACCAGAAATGGCATTTGGAGGAATGGTTATTCCTAATATGGCCAAACTACCATTTGCTTCTCCAAGATACGATGTCAATCAAGCAGCAAAAATGTTTGAGCCAATGTCTGGCGGTAATACTGGAGGAAACGTAATTAATCTTACTCAGAACATATACCCATCTGAGGGCATGAATACAGATGCATTTGTAAGGCAAGTAGTCTCAATGACAAAGAGTGCCATTGGACAAGATGCTAAGTTAAATGCTAAAATGGTAGGAAACCCAATGAATGTGAGTATTAAAACATGAGCTATCCAATAACACTTCCAGTAGGATCATTACTTTATTTTGACACAGGTACCGACGCCACCACCCCTACATGGACTAAGGTCTCTGAGCACAATAGGGCTGCAGTTTCTTTGGATGTAGAAAGAATTGAAAAGACTCAAAGAATGTCAAATGGCTCTTTGAGAAAAATATGGATTGCCGATAAGAAAACTATATCCGCATCATGGAGTGATATTCCCACATATAGCACATTAACCGTAGATGGCGGAATGGGTGCGGAAGATATAAGAGCATTCTATTTGAATAAGGGTAAGGGAACTTTTAAGGTTAAGATATCCTATAATGCCGTTTCAGCAAGAGACGAAATTGTTCTAGCATCATTTACATCATGCACATTCTCTATATCTAAAAGAAATGTTAGATCTACCATGGCTTCTGTCCCACAAGAGTTTTGGGACGTATCTCTTTCTCTAGAAGAGGTATAAAATGATATCTGTATCAGATACCGTCAAAAATGCATTAAATAAATCCGTAAGCGTCTCTGTAGTCAATGGATGCCACCTTGAGTATAATATGAACGACTTGATCCTGGGAGCGTCTGTAACAGCCCCAGAAGGCGTTATAACGGCAACCCTGACCTCGAAAGACGGAACGTATACATACAGACCATTTGAAAAACTATTTCCAATAACAAGTATTATTGATCCAAGACGCCCAAAAAAGGCTGGGATCCAGTATATGATTTCAGGAGACCCAAGTGTATCCTCAACACTTTCCACTACAGGTGTTGGAAGCGCAGCCACATATGCCTCCGCAAAAGAATTTAGCAAAAGACTTTATTTTTCTAGCACAAAAACAGCTTATAAATATTGGGTAACTCCTAAAGCAGCAGGTATGCTTTTGTCCAACTGTATTCTATCTGTGTCATATCCAGCAGCAAAGACTGCTGCTGCAAATAAGATTGTTGTTAAATTTGAAACATCACACTCTAAGCCAACATCATGGACTATTAAGTTAGTCAACTTGGCAGGAGCAGAGTCAGCCGCAATTTATACTGGAACAACTTGCCCAGATTCTGGAGTAGTAAATTTATATTATAACGGAACGTCTTGGTCAGAAACAGAGCCTGCTACAGTATCTGAAGGAATAAATCTAAGCGGACTAAAACTACAGATTAACTCAATTGATACATCAGGCGGGTACCTAGGAATAATCGAATTATCAGCTAGACTAGTAACAGATGTTACAAGCTCACTTGAGTCATTTAATATATCCCAAAACTCATCAGATCAAATAGATGGCCTAGTCCCAGTAGGTGATGTTACAGCAAATTCATTAAGAATGAATTTAAATTCATATGATAGGTCATATGCTTACCACGATAGAGATATTCCATTTAATAAAGCAAAGATTAATATGTATAAGAATGTAATGATTAGACCATTTACCATAGTCGAATCAGAAAAAATAAATCTTGGAGTTTTTTACATGGACTCCTATGACGTAGACGAGTTCGGAGATATTTCAATAAATGCACTAGATGGCGCTAGGGATCTTCAATACATTAAGCCGCCTGATATTGTAACAAAAGATATGTCATCAGTTGCAATTATTAGAAGACTGTTAGACTCAGTTGGATTTACAAACTATAAGTTTAATTTAGCTACAAATGATAATTCAATTGTAACTCCGTTTTATTGGTATACTGATCCACAAAAGACAGTCTGGCAACACGTTCAGGACTTGTGTAAAGATACGCAAATGATTGCGGTATTTGATAATAATGATATCTTACAGTTCTACCCTAGAGGGTATATTTTTGATAACACGAAAACCCCAGTAGCATCTTTTAGATATAACAATACCTCAGACGGCAAGCTTGCAAATATAGCATCAATTGCAATTGAAAATATCCCAAGCGTAAAGGCGATCAAAGTTCTTTACAGCCCACAAACTACATCCAACTATGATGGAGATGGAGATAAGGTATATACATCTCCAGTAGTTCAACTAGGCGCCGCAGCGCTTATTGAAGACTTAGGTCCACCGCCAACAACACCAGGTGCAAGTCTTGGAGTAATTAAGCTATCTCCTGTTCAGATAACTTCAGCTGCTGCAACTCTTTATTCTTACACTGGGTATTTAGTTTTAGGGAAAGAAATAATTGAATACGATGCTATTCAGTATACTTATGAGCCTTTGCCAGCAATAGCTGGTCAGCCTACTGTTGAAAAATGGATAACATCTGATTCGGATATACAGTCAAGTCAAGCACTTGCAAAACCTAATACCTTTAAACCAACGGGTCAATATAGAATTAAAAAAAGAAATGCCTTTGATGTTGTTAAAAGCGATGATCTTACATCTTTAACCCACAGTGCTGACATAGTATCTTTGCAGGCAGAGTGGGAAGGCCGAAAGTGGGATTCTACAGCTGGAGGAGCAGGAGCGTATACTCTAGATAACTCTGTATTTACTCTAAAAGAAGTTTCAATTAAAGACGCAGATGGCATAGGAGTGGGCAAGAATAATGATTTGTTCTACTCGGTTCCTAGATCAATGATGACAGTATTTGCTCCAGTAGTTGAGTCAAAACAAAATGCGCTAGATGCAACCCTGACTGAATATATTCAAAATACAAAATATAGCCTTGTAACAGAAAAAACTACTTCTTCAAAATACGCTAAGACAGACGGATCTGCCGCAGAGAATTTTGTTATTGGTACAAATATGTATTTCCCTTTGTTGAAGAAGCCAAGCGATAGCCGTGCCACTGGGGAACAAAGAACCATATCGGGTCTGGCATTCTCATTAAACGCAAATAATACAAGCGGATACTTTTTGTCTATTGCTACATCACAAAATAGTAACGCAGATAAATCATACAGAGATATTAATTTCTATAAAATTGTAGATGGAAAGCCAGTCAAGATGACAGATCAGCAAAAAGAAGATGACGGTTCTATTATTACAAACATAAATGGCGGAAGAATGTATCGAGTAGATATTCGTGCTAACTATTCAACTCCTACTGTTGCTGCAGGACAACCGACACCAGGCAAAGTTTTGACACTTAGAATATCTATTAATAATAAATCTTTTGTAGTTGTCGATCAAAATCCTTTTACTATAACTCAAAAGATAGGGCTTATGTCTCTTCAAGGAGTTTCAGCCTTTGACTACATATATGCTGCTCCATTGACAATTGAGGAATTTACTGCAGATAGTTCTTTTGACCCTTACAAAGGATTCTTAGCAGGAGGCTTCCCTATAACAAAAACATTCGGAGATTTTATATTTAATCAAAAGTCCAAGCAGACAGACACTACTTGGCTAAGAGAGTTTGGTCCAGTTGCAAGAGAGCTTAGAAGAATTCAGTCTAGATTTACAACTCCAGGGTTTCCCTTGTATCCAAGCCTTGTTAATAATAATGACGTAACAGTTGTAGGAGCATCGCTTGATTTATTCTCCATGGACGTATATGTTTTAAATAATACAGGAGCCTTTACGGCATTAGCAAATGATCAAGAAAAACAGTTTGTTGTTATTGGCAACTCCATTGTTCCTTCAGATTCATTTGAATACATGGACCCAACACTTACAGATGCCCAGAAAGTAGAGATTGTCGGATTTGACTCCACGTGGATTCAAAGAGAGACGGAAGCAAAAGACCTAGCGTCTTGGATGTCAACCCAATGGTCTAAGCAGCAAAAGGTCATATCTCTAGAGACTTTCTTAAATCCAATTATTCAAATTGGAGATGTCGTTGAGATATCTTATCCAAATAATGATATATATTCTTCTGAAGATTCTAGCATTCCAGCGGGGAACTCTGCTAGTAAATTCATTATTCTATCAATAGATAGCACATACGATAAGGACTCACCTCCAACAACCTCTTTGGCGTGTAGGTCGATTCATACATAAGGAAATGGTAGAATGTAAATATGAGTAATATGCAAAAACCAGCCTCGGCTACAGCAAAAGAAAAAAAGCTGCTGCTATTTCCTGGTGACCCTTTAATTAAAATATTAAAGCCAGACTATTACGTTATAGTTGAACCAGGGACTCTTAATGTTATATTTGATTCAGGAATTGACCCAGGAGACGATCCAGGAGATGAAGATCCAGATGACGACGATCCAGGAGATGAGACAGTTTTCTTGGCATCTCCATCTTTGTCAGATATTAGTTTAGTTAGCAAGACAATGGTAACTGATAAAAATAAAAATCAGTATGTTGAATTTGTTTTTAATGTTAAAAATAGTGGCGGAGACACAGTGATAGGGGCATACGGATATGGACAATAATTTAGATGTTTTTGGAGAGTACGTATTTTACGATAATGATAAAGAGATTTATCGCAGCAAGAATTTAATAACCAAGTTTGGCAAGAGATATTTAACCCAGTACTTGGCTGGACAGTCTAACACTAATCTAAAGGACATTGCATTAGGAGTAGGTTCAACTGCTGCAACAGATAATGATACCCAACTAGGATTTGAGTTTTATAAATCACCAGTTTCAATGAATAGCATCGATATACAAACAAGCTCCTTAACAGGACTGAGCACATATGGAGTTGTTTATAAAACAACATTGCCAGTGGACGTTGCAGGAATAATTAACGAGGTAGGCCTTTTCCCAAGCGTATCTCTAGGAAGCACTGATTATGCAAGTAACTCTATATCTACATTTGAAGACAATCAAAGTTGGCAGGATTCATTAGGAGTATCTCCTACATCAGTTACAACACCATTTCCTAAAATTGGAACATCTTATCTTCCAATTAGCGCAAGTGCTTCACAGTCAAAAGAATACTTTTATAACTTTAACCTAGATATATCAGGGTATAGCGCATTAGATAGCCTTACTCTTGCTTACTATCAGAGCGATACAAATTTAGACTATGTATTTGTAAGAACATACGATTCTAATAACAATTACTATGAGATTAGATTTACAGGTAGCGCATCAATTGGATATAAGATTAATTCTCTAACGCTTAATAACTTATACAGTAGTGGCTTCGGACTTGGAACACCAGATCAAACAGCTATTGTTAAAATATCAGTTGGAGTAAAAGCAAAATCTTCAGGAGCAACTACTGCATTATTTGACGGACTAAGAATCAATGACGAGGATTCATTTAGAACTGACTACGGAATGATAAGCAGATCAGTTCTAACAACACCAATAACTAAGTCTTTAGGGAAGCAAATGGTTATTGAGTACAGACTAGGAATAAATTTTTAAATGGTCAGATACTATGGGGATGAAGTAGGTGGGAGCCTTCCAGCAGATTTAGAAAAAACAAATACGGCGGCAGCCGCATCAGCTGCTTCTGTATCTAAGTCATCCTACACAGTAAAAGTAGTTTTGCCTCTTATTAAAAACAAGAGGTATAAGTTTTGGTTTAAGTATGAGCACGAAAATGCAGATACAAAAGAAAAAAAGCTAAGCGACTCTTCTCCAATTTGGACAGAAACCTTTGCTATTCCTAATTTAACTAAGGCGGTTCAAGGTTTAACCCTCACAGCTGGATCTCAATCCTATGGAGTTAAGTTTACACTTGACCCGACAAGCGTACAAGAAGATGTAGTTATATTTGAAAGTTTTACAAGTGACTTTGCTTCTCAAAGCATAGTCTACGTTGGAACATCTACAAACGTTTCAATCCTTACTACTGGAGCCACAGCATTTACCCCACGTTGGGTAAAAGTTAGGTCTAGAGATAAGTGGGATGATTTAAATATATCAGAAGCAACTGCTGGACCAGTCACTCCATTTAGCGCAGATGTTGACACGACATATACTGTTGCAAATCCAACAAATCCAAGTGCAAGCGCATCAATTGATCCGAAAGACTTAAGCGGATTTAGTCTTGTCTCAACTATTAATTGGACACAATCTTCAGATACAAAAACTGCAGGATATGCGCTACGATGGTCAACAGATAACCCTTCAACAGTAACTACCCCACTGTGGGAATACGCATCGGTAAGTGGAAGATCAACAACTTCTTTTACTGCAACAGGATTAATTCCTAATACAACATATTACTATCAAGTTGCATCAACAACACCATATGATGTTGTAAATTGGACTGGCGCTGCAAGTGGAACATTTATTGCTTCCGATGCAGACGGAACCGCAGCAGGTGCATTAGCGAGACTTAAGTCATTCATAGCAATCGGTGGAGCCTCACAAGACCTGTTTAAAATAGGAACAGGTATATCTCAAAGCATTAATTTAAATACAGATCCACTTGTAAGCCCAACATTAACTGCTGGTACTTATCATGGAATTATATTAAATAAGTCAACTACTAACGTAGGCAATAACTTCTGGCTTACAACGGGACAATTTAGAGTTGGAAATCCAACTGAATTTATGTACTGGAATGGAACAAACTTATATCTTACAGGTAATATTAATGCTACAGGTGGTAAGTTCACTGGTAACGTCCAGCTAGCTATTCCAACGGGCGGAACAACAAGTGGAACTCTATATGCTGGAGCCAACCCTACATCAGGAGCAAGAGTAAGACTAAGTAGCGAAGGCATCTTTGCATATAATTCTACTAGCATCGATAATACAACAGGATTAACATTCTCTTTACAGCAATCAACAGGCCAGATAGACGCAAGGTCTGGAACGGTTGGAGGCTGGACACTAGCAACAACAGGGTTCTCATCATCTAATACCAAAATTGAAAACACTGGAGTTATAACTTTAGGAGATACAACAGGAACACTTAACTCTATTGTAAAGCTTGATGCGTCTCATCCGACATACAGATTATGGGTCGGATCTCAAGATGCTGCAACTGCAGCAAACAATCATTTTGCAGTAACAAAAGAAGGAAAGCTATATGCTTCTGGAGCACAGATATCAGGTCAGCTTGTTATAAGCAGCGGAACTACATATGATTCAATTGTTCTTGCATCATCTACAGCAAATTCCGCAAGCTCTACTGCAACAGCAGCTTCTAATACTGCAACAGCAGCTTCTAATACAGCAACAGCAGCAAGCAATGCTGCCAGTACAGCACAAAGCCGAGCTGATTCAGCCTATGACAAAGCAGTTGCAGCAGGAAATGCAGCATCGGTAGCCGATGGTAAAGCGGTTGCCGCACAAGATACAGCAGATTTAAAAATGGCAGCGGGAGATATTAATACAGTACTTGCATATAACACTACCGTCATAGATGGTGATCGTGTCACTACGGGAACAATCGATGTCGCAAGGCTGAACATAACTGGAGGCAATACAACAAACGGATTTGCCGTAGATGGTAATGGAATTCGTGGGTATAGCGGAGGAACCCAAAAAATAAATATTAGCAGTACTGGAACTATTTCCGTAAGAGGAGATATTTATGCTGAATCAGGTAACATTGGTGGATTTGACATTGGGTCTACATACGGAGATCTTACTGCAAAAACAATAACATCAGTAAGGCCAAGAATTATATTTGGATCTAAGGTTTTATTAGGATGGATTTCTTCTAGCACCTACGGTCTTCAGATCGGTAACGACTATGATACAACGAATGCTAGATTTATAGTAAACACAGCAGACGATGTTTTTAGAGCATCTATTGATACAACTAGAAAATCTTATGCAATGGAGGTTGCTATTGCATTGAGAGCTTATCAATTAAGATACAGCACCTCAACTGGATATGGACTCATTGCAGAGTCATCATCTAGAAGGTTTAAAGAAAATATAACCTACCTGCCAAAAACTTTTTATGAAAGAATTTTAAATGTTTCTCCAGCAACATGGACATATAAGCATAACGTAGAAGGTCTTTCTCCAGAAATGGGAGGGATGCACTCAATAGGATTAATTGCAGAAGATTTAGAAGAAGCAGGATTATCCTATTTTGTTGAAAGAGATATGCAGGGAAGGCCAACAAATCTACAAAATATGATAGACTTGCCACAATTCCTTATACCTATAATTAGAGACCTCAAAGCAGAGGTGTCTGATCTAAAATCTAGATTGGAAGCAGTAGAAAATGTATAACAACGGATTAATGTTTTTTTGTGCAATCTGTATAGATGACTTTGAGTCCCACCCAGTATCTCTAGATAGACACACAGCCATGGCAACATGTCCAACTTGCGGATCTGAAAATAAAGTTTCGTATACTACTCCTGAGAATCCAAAAGAATCTGACCTAACTTTAGATAGCTACAAGGTTATCAATGGGCTAGACAACAATGCGCCATAATGGTATACTGTAAATCTATCAAGGAGATAAAGTGGAAAAAATAGAACTAGTAGTACAAGCGCTTCAAGAGCGCATAGGCGAGATTGTCTCACAATATGAGACTCATATTGCAATCCTTAGAGCAGAAATAACACAGCTGTCCGAAGGAAATAAATCACAGGAAGTTCCAGCGGAACAAATAAAGGAGTAATAGATGGCTACAAATCCAATACAACCTGGAGATCCAGTAACAGCAGATATTATAAATAGTTTAGTATTAGATATTGCAGAATTAAACAAGACTAAAGCAGGGTCATTTTCTTTAAGCCTTGCATCTACTGGCGGAGATCAAAACAAAAACAATTTATCTCAAAAGATATACAGCACCATTAAAACATTTGAAGCTAATGCAAGCAAGAAGCCTCAGATTAAATGGGATCTAACTTCAATGAAATTTGTTAACCCACCAAGAGTTTGGTGCCAGTTGGTAAGCAAAGGCTCCTACGATGGATCAGAGTTTGGATTTCAAATACAGGTATTAAGCGTTTCTACAACTCAAGCAATTTGGGAAGTTAGAGGCAAGGGATATAAAACAGCTAAATTTGATCTCTATGTTTTTGCTGCAGAGGTTTAATTCCCTATTGACAAGCTGAACCAATATGTTACAATTACTGTAACACCAAAGTCACGTACCCGTGACTTTTTTACATATTAAGGTAGACAATGAGTAACGATTTAAAGTGGATGATATCATCCGACCAGCAGTTCCCATATCAAGATGACAAGATGATTGCCCTTTGGTTTAAGGTAATGAAGTGGTTTAAGCCTGACGTTGTTGACTACCTTGGTGATACAGATGATCAAGCGTGTTATAGCAAGTATACAGAGGGTCGCTCAGCAGAGTTTTTAAACTATCACAAGAATGATAGCAAAGATTTAATTGTTCCAATGATGCGCCACGAAGCAAAGGGTGCAAGAGATTTCTATGCCAAGACAAGAGAGATGCTTCCAGATGCACAACTGTTCTCAGCACTAGGTAACCACGACATCAGAGTATTTAATTACGTGGATGCAAAACTTCCAGACTATATCTCTGAGGTAACACCAGAATCCCTATGGAGTCTTGACTCTCTAGGCTATGAATATATTTATTATAATGAACTACCTAAGCGCCGCTTCGGAGATATCCACGTTCACCATGGACTTTCAATTGCAGCAACTGGTTCTGTTCGCAAGGACATGGAAGACCTTCAGATATCTTTAATTAGAGGACACTCTCACAGAATTGCCTCCCACTTAGTTACATATGAACTTAGAAATAATGGCGAAGGCGAAACTCTTCGTGGCTATGAGCTTGGTCATATGTGTGACGAAAAGGGTCCAGGAATGAAGTACATGCAACACCACGATTGGCAAAAAGGATTTGCTGTCGCACACATTGTTAATGATTACCCACATATCAACATGATACACGTTGCTCCAGATTACTCGTGTGTTGTTGATGGGAAGTTGATTACCTTATAATGTGGTGTGGAAAATGTGGTGGTAGAGTTTTTGTAGACAGAGTATTCTCACAAAAACTACACGTAGAGCTATTCTGCATTCTATGCGGGAAAAGAAATATGATTAATAAAGAGACGAGTGCTTTCGGGAAATGGCTAGAAAAAAGAGAAACAGCAAACTCAAAAAACTACGGTATTTCTTCTTAAACGATAAAGTACATAAGGTTTTGAGGTCATCTAGATCTAAAGATGAACTAGTTGCTTGGTGCTACCCTGATCATAAAAGAGTTATGTACTCTTACTCTCAAGTTGAAAAGCATATGGAAAATGCTTACAGCATGAAGGATGTCTCTGGCCTTTTAAATAAACATACGGTAACTCTTCACGATTATATTTTAGAGGGAAAAATTAAAGCTCCTTCAAAAATATATCCAATCGGAGATCCAGAAAACAAAAACTGGTCTAAGTATATGTTTAGTCAGAAGGATGTATTGCAGGTGCACGAGTTTATATTAGACTCAGGGCATTCTAAAAATGTTCCTTCAAGGGCTGAATTGCTAGGTCTTTTCAAACACAACATTATATTGTATACTAAGACTGACTCGGGATTCGTACCAGTATGGAAGGCGGAGTAATGAACAGAAGTATTACTTGCCCTACGTGTGGAAAAGAATGGGAATTGCGATGGGGCATATTCGCCCATGATAGTTTATCTAGGCATATGAAGGAGCACAAGTGACAACTAGAGTTAAAGTGGACCTCTCGTTCACACGCAATTTAGGCAATTACGAAAGCATCAAGATAGGTGTTGGCGTTGAAGATGATCTCCGATCTGGAGAAAGTGTTGATGCGGCAACAGAAAGAGTTTATAAGTTTGTTGAAGACAAGCTTATTCAAAAGACTCGTGAGGTAGAAGAAGAGCTCAAGAGTGGCAAATGAGAAACAGCCATATATTCTTATAAGCCTTTACCTATCCCTATATAAAGAGAGATACAACAAGGTTGTAACAATAAATAAGTTTCGTGAGAAGTGGGCTATGCAAGATGTCATTGATAGTGTAGGATATGACCGTGCAGTTGAGTTGTTAAAGTATTACTTTAAAACATCGAAGTCTGGTCATCCGCTAAACTTTTTTTACAACAACTTTGACAGAATAGACAGCCTAGAAAAAGAGATTAAGAAGGATAGGGCAGTACGCAGTATCCTTTTAGAAGAAACAAAAAAGATGGTAGAGGGCGAAGAGTGAATACAGAAGCAACCTTAATCTCTGCGGTGTGTAAGAATAAAGACATTAGTACACTACTTGCAGATAACGTTGATGAGCTATTTACATCACATAGAGACATATGGGAAAGCCTAAAGTCATACTACTATAAGTTTAAGGCAGTGCCAGAAGCAGGCGTTCTTATGGAACGTCATAAAGACTTTGAGCCAGTAGAGGCTAAAGCGGAGACTGGATACTACCTAGACATATTAAAGAATGAGTTTATTTCAAACAAACTAAAAACTATTATCTTGCGTGGAGGATCTGCACTCAAAGAAGATGCAGCATCTAGAGTTCTTGCACAAATGCAAAGCGACCTAGCAAACCTAAGCAGATTTACAAACAATGTTCGTGACTTAGATATTATTGATGTAGAAAATGCAGCACGACACTATGAAGCAGTTAAGGAAAGATCTTCCGTTATGGGAGGCGCTCCAGGAATTCTTACAGGGTTTGAAGCAATTGATAAAGCATATCCAACGGGAATGGCTCCAGGACACCTTATCGTTGCTATTGGTTGGCCAGGAAAAGGTAAGACTTGGTTTACTTCATACCTTGCTTGCAAGGCGTGGGAGCAGGGCTTTAAGCCAATGATCGTATCTCTTGAAATGTCACCAGAGAATATGCGTGACCGTATTTTTACAATGCTTGGCTCAGGTATTTTCCGTGCAAGTGATTTGTCAAAGGGTGATATAAACATTGATGATTTCCGTAACTGGGGAAACAAGAAGTTTGAGGGAAAGAATAGTTTTGTTCTAATCTCAAATGAAGGAGCATCAGAAGTGACACCTGCAACCATTCAAGGTAAGATAGATCAGCATAAGCCAGACCTAGTTATCCTAGATTACCACCAGCTATTTAATGACAATAAGCGAAGCAATTCTGAAGTAGAAAGAAATAGAAACGTTTCTCGTGAGTTCAAAATGCTTGCCGTATCAAACAACATTCCTATTATTGACATTACTGCAGCCACGGCAGATGATGTGTCTGATCAAGATAATCCGCCAATGATGAGCCAAGTTGCTTGGTCAAAGGCAATTGAGTATGATGCTGATATGGCTCTGGCCGTTCACAGATATCCACAAACTAATATGATTGAGATTGTCTCTCGCAAGAATAGACACGGTCATGATTTTAATTTCTATCTAGACTGGGATATCAACCGTGGTATCGTCAAGGAGATTTACGAGAATCCATTCCAAAAAGATGAACCACAAACAGATAAAAAGATTTCAAGTAAGGGTTGAGTTTGCTGACGATTCTGGTATACCTAGATTAAGATACCAGTACGAAAGCATGCTAACTCACGATATGAGAAGCAAAGGTTATGTCAGAGTACTTGACATAGACACTAGTTTTTCGATAGACTTTGACGGACAAACTTGGGTGTTCTTAATGACACTCTATGGAGTATACGTAGGAAAGAAGAAGGCATGGCTATCAGAGGGTATAACGCAAGGAAAATTGATTCCACGCAATATGCGCCCAACCATATCAAGTCAGTAATAAAAGCTTTAGGCTTAGATATAGTTGCGGAACCAGGCAATGAGGTTATGTTCTACTGCCCGTTTCATTCTAATAGACATACTGCAAGTTGCTGCATAAACAAATCTTCAGGGGTATGGCTATGCTTTAATCCATCATGCGGAGAGTCTGGAACATTAACTGAGTTAGTTAGACGTGTTTTACACAAGAATGACTTTGAAGCAATTAGGTTTATTGCAACACAAGAACAAGCGGCCCTAAATAATTTTGATGAGGTTATGGCAAATATGTTTGAAGAGAAGCCAGACTTTGAAGAGTTCTCTCAGGAGACCTTGGATAGATTACATTTAAATCTTGCGGTTAATGAAAATGCAAAAGACTATCTTAAATCAAGAGGTATTAATGAAGAGTCTATGAAACATTTCGGATTGGGATATTCTACTTCAATGAATATGGTTATTACTCCAGTACATAGTCCAGACGGAACCCCCATCGGTTTGGTAGGAAGATCAATTGAAGGTAAGTCATTTAAAAATAGTACTAACCTGCCTAAGAGCAAAACTTTATTTAATGTACACCGTTCTAAGAGAATTGGTGAGCATGTTATTGTAGTTGAGTCTAACTTTGATGCAATTAGAATACATCAGGCTGGATTTCCAAACGTAGTAGCAGTGCTTGGTGGGGTATTGTCGACAGAGCAGCACAAGCTTTTAAATAGATATTTTAATAAGATAACAGTAATGACAGACGCAGATTTGGCAGGCAGAGAGCTAGGCTTGAGCATAGCCAATAGATTAAAGAATAAAGACCTCTTGTGGGCTTCTTACGAATATGGTAAGATATATCCACATGATGCAAAAGATGCTGGTGATATGACTGACGAAGAAATTAAAAGCTGTATTAAAAATGCAGTGTCAGACATAGAATACAGATCTTGGACCCCATAATAAAAACAAACTAAAGATGGATATACACCATCAACTATATGAAATGAGGAAACATGGGAATAGTAAGAGGGTTGAAAGACCTTAACAAAGTAATGGACAAGCCACAGTCTTCAGGTGGAGACGGTACAAAGGCTCGTTGGGTTAAGTTAGAGGATGCAGAAAGCGTTAAAGTTCGTTTTCTTCAAGAACTTGATCCAGACTCACCTACCTACAATGAAAAACTAGGTCTTGGATTTATTGCAGTAGAACACACAAATCCAAAAGACTATCGCCGTAAGGCCCTATGCACAATGGAAGACCAAGGTAAGTGCTACGGTTGCGAACAACACCGCAAGGATTACAAGGCAGGATGGAAGGGTCGTTCACGACTTTACATTAATGTTCTTGTAGATGATGGCAAGGAAGATCCTTATGTAGGAATCTTGTCTCAGGGTTCAAGTGGTAAGACAATCACACCAACACTTATTGAGTATGCTGGAGAGATGGGAAGCATTACTAACCTAATGTGGCGCATCAAGCGTACTGGTACAAAGACAGACACAAGTTACACAATTATCCCGCTTGCAAAAGATGAAGCACCATTTGATAGTTCATCACTTGAGCTTTATCAGCTTGAGGATACAGCAGTGCGTGACATGCCATACACAGAGCAAGAAGCATTTTTTGCTGGTGAA
>Ga0247723_1000443_pt1 | contig 28648 bp, 46 predicted proteins | sample MSEWelMarce5H_FC_FD_189079 | JGI IMG/M metagenome (GOLD analysis project Ga0247723, IMG submission 189079) | Subsurface sediment microbial communities from gas well in West Virginia, United States - MSEEL Well Study Marcellus 5H_FC | ecosystem: Environmental > Terrestrial > Deep subsurface >... | reverse complement strand
GCTTACAAGCGGACGAGGATAAGGCGTGTTTAGCAAGGTGGCCGTAGTAAAACGAATCCTCCTGCATCTTCTCTAAAATGGTAGCCCTATCCCAGGTGCTACCGTCTAATAGTTCAATTATTTTCATAGCATATTTGATAGGGAAATGTGAGAGTAAAGATTAATCAGTCGGTCGTGTGCTGCCACACTGCCATTGTTAAAGGCAATATCCATACGCATAGACTCGAAATTAATTGCCTTGTCCATTTCTTCTTGTGGAATGTCGCTCCCGTACTGCTTTACAAGCAAGTACATATATTCTACTGTTGTCATAATTAAAAGTTTAGATAGTTAAAATTTACCACGCAAGGTATTCGCATTGGGATTCCGCACGCAAGTACAAAGGCGCAAGACTAAAACCTTCTGGGAATTGTATTTCTCTTGGCTCTTGAATAAAGCCGCCATAGAACGCAAGCCCGTCGGGGCCTTGCTCGTAATCGCCGTCCAGTTCTAACCGCCAGTCGTAAAATTCTTCTACGTTCTTGAATCCTGCCCAAGCAGCAAACGCTTCGTAAAAAGCGATTATCGTATCGAAGTTATCCTCTGGGCCTACTCCCTGGTCTGCCGCAGATTCTACAAGGTCAATGTATGTTACTTGCATACCGCATAGATAAAAATCTGCGGAAGCAGAATTGCACAAAAGAAAAATGCCGTAACAATAGCCATCCACGCAAGCGGAACGGTTATGTTAATAATGAGGTCTTGGAGTTTGTTTTTCATAGGTGTTTTGTTTCAACAAACATATAAAAAAAAACAATACACCAAACATTAGGACAAAAAAAATAGAGCCGAAGCTCTACTTTCTTACAATGTTATTTTCTTAATAAAGGATTTTGTCCTTATCAGGATTGATAGCGGAGGTATCCATCCCTCTGCGTTATCGTCTCCCGTTGCGCTATTGCCTACGGATTTGTAGTTAGCATTCAGCAGGTGTTCAAGTAGCTTTGCAGTTCGGAATATATACGCAACATTCTCAACGTCCTTGACAATATAAACGTAGAAGTCTGAACGGCTGGCCATAATACCAGAATCCTCCTTTTTTGCACTGTTGCGGTATTCTATATAAAGGTTAGGGTTGTTCGGGGTTCCCCTCTTGCTCGCCCAGTAGTACGCCTTTTCGTCGTACTTAACCTCAAAGGTATAGGTCGGTTGGAAGCTCGTCTCCGGGTCAGGTTCCCGCTTGGTGGCCTTTAAGTCCCAATCGTAGAACTTGCGGGGTGGTGCCTCTTCAACATCGTATCCCCGGTTTTCAAGGAACGACTTCCAGAGGGACTCGCCGTACTTACCCGACTGATTCATAGGCAGTATAAACAGAGCGTAACTCCTCCACCCATTGCTTCCATAGTTTCGGGTTGCATCCGCAAGGCACGTGGTATTGGTGGTTAAATACCCGTGCGTGGATTGTTGCTATTTCTTTGCTTTGGTCGCCGGACAAGGTGTTTTTGTATTCCTTGTAAAATTCATTAAGCCATTTGTATTCCGGCTCCTCCAGGCATTTAGGATTCTTGCTCGGAAACAACCGGTTTAATTTTTCTTTACGTGCTTCGCAGCCGCAGTCAACCCCGGTTGCCTCGGCAAACCAATCGACTACCGCCTTGATTCCCGTGGCTTCGGTTATCTGCTCAATTCTATCCCCTAATCCCTTTGGCTTCCGCCCACGTTTGGTACTCGTTGTCGCAGCTGGTTTTAATTCGGTCTCTGCCATTTTTCAAAGTATTGTAAATTGAACGAAGTGAAATCTTTGTTGCCTCCGATAGTTTACGCAGTGATACGTCCCCATCGTGGTAAATAGTAAACAGTTTATTATCGTACCAATCCCATTTAGATACCTCGCCTTTAACAGCTTCCAGAAGTACGGTTAATGCCTGGTCGGACTCGATATTGTAAATTTCCTCCTTATCGTCGAACTCTTCTATTGATACGAATTTGATTCTTGCTCGGTTAGTCATTTCCCGTAGGTACATATTCCGCAGGGTAATATAAACGAAAAACGTGTTAACATCGTCGTCTCCGTATTCGAGCTTCTCTGGGTTGTCAACGTACTGGTGCAACCGTAGGTACATATCTTGCACAAGGTCGTGAGCATCGTCCCGGTCAAGACCGAACGACCTCGCCATACGCAGCCAATCGTCGTGCCGCTTTGCTAATCGGGGTAGGATTCCCATAATAATTCGACCAAGATAACACCAAGGCAAAACTCCAACGTATGTACGTCGCAATCCTCGTATTCCGTCTTGCTCCAGTTAGCTCCTAAAAGAAACCCGTACAACGGATAAAAGTTAACGCTAAATCCCATTAATAAATTCTTTAAGCGTTGCCAACTTAGATTCAAGCTCTTTCACTTGGTTAACTAACTTGCCATTCTGCTCAAGTAAATAATCATAATTAAGAACACTTGTAACTATTCTTTTCTTCTTTTCTTGCACTGGCTCCGGTAGCGTGCCTCGCATTTCGTTTGCTATTTTTAGCGAGGAGGCGTACAGCGGGTCTTTTGGGAAAACAATCTTTTCGTAATGGATAATCGTTGCGTGCGTCTTGCCCATTTGCCTGCCCAGTTCGTTTAATGTAAAGAAGGGTCGGAATGCTTGGACGTATGCTGCTCGGACTTTTACATTACTCCAGTCCCTTGCGCCGTTATCGGTATAACCGATATTTTGGCAAAATTTATTGTAGGTCATCGGGTGCCGATATATTGAGCGTTCCCTCTTTCTTTTTGGATAAGGATATGAAAGTAGGGAACCTCATACGCCTTTCCTCGCTCGTCCTCGATTAAATACCACGCATCCCATTGGTTCCAGCTTACGGGTCTCCAATAGTCCAATACTAAAAACTTTTTGGCGTTAATAGCAAACACTTCATTTACTGCAAAAGGAATGGGGATAGTCATAGCTCTAAGTTTTCTTTAATTTGTTCCAGCTCTTTTTTTAGGGCATCAATTTCAATTAACCTTTCCCGGTTCTGAATAAGCAATCGGGCGTTCTCCAGCCGGGCTTCTCCAATCCGCTTGTCAAGGTGGCGTTTCATATCTACCATTTCGTCAAGCATTTGCGTAGCACGCCACACGGATAGCATATTATCTACAATTTGCGGCTCTTTCGGGTTGGCCAAGGCCATTTCATTTAACCAACGGGTTACGTCGCTAATCCGTAAGATTCTATCCCGTACATAAATCTCCCAGGAATCTTGACTAAAATGGGTCATCGCTATAAATTATTGTTTGAATAGGTGCTTGAACGTCCAGCAAGTTAAGGTTATTATGGGTAAACCCGACATTGCCCTTCATAGAGCGAATCCGGATAGGGTCGGATAAAGGGGTAGGTCTGCCCCCAGTTTCCATTTCCTTTGTTTTTCGGCAGTGTATTTCAGTAAACACCCAGTCCGTTAAGTGCTGGGCGTAACGGTGAATAATTACTACCGAATCGGCACGGTTGCCCCACTTGCCTCCTCCTTCAATATCGGAAGTCATTGGCGGCGTAGGCAATCCGGCGTAAGGGTGGCCGTTTGGGTGCGTTCTACGCATTGCCTCCGTAACCGGGTGGGTATTTACGATTGTTGTAATTGAGTTCTTGTGGGCGAAGATTCTTACGGCAGAAGCTACCTCGTAATGGTATTCGTGCATCCCGGATTTGCCAAGTTTTCTTTGGTCTGTTACAAGCGAATTGTAAGGGTCAATTAGGCATCCGGTGTACTGCCATTCCTCGTGTATTTCCTCCATAATGCGAAGGAGGTCGAATGCGTTGTATAGATTGTTGCTATCAATGAAACGAAAATGCTCGTCAATGTAATCAAGGTGGCGGTACATCTTTGCCTCCGTTACGTTTTGTATTGGCTCGCAGGAAAGGAACTCAATAAGTTTACGCTTCAACGAGTGTACCTCGTTCTCGGAGGAATATACCAACCACTTTTTCTCAAAATTCATTGTTTGCATAAGCATTAAATAAATAAGCGTATGCGTTTTACCCACGTTGGCGTGGCCAGTTACAACTACAAACTCACCGTCCTTAAATCGTAGGAACTCGTCTATTGTTGGGTGGCCGAGCTTGCCCGTGTCATAGTATTTACCGCCTCTTGCTCTTTCAAGGAACGGCAGTACTTTATCGTTAGAAATTAAGTCAGGGTGTTTCATTTGACAAACGTAAACAAAAAATCAATACAAAAAACTTTAGGCAAAAAAAAGCCCCTCCGGAGAGGGGCAGAACCAGTCGCTTAATGAAACACCTAAAATGGACTGGTTTCTTCTACACGAGCAGCAAAGTGTTCTTGGTGCGTGGCTCCGTGCGTGCCGGACATCCAAGCGTTAAACTTCTCTGCCAACTCAAAAATTTTCTCTACTGGGATTGTAGAACCTTGCGATACATAAGCTGCTGACATTTCAACGGCTGACTTTAACGCAACTTGGCGAATAATAGAAATTGAACGGTCATCGTTTGCCTTCGGTGCTGAAGGTGTCCAAGCTGGGCGGTCTCCACGTTGAATCTTAACGGTTCCTTTTTCGTTCTTGGTGTACTCGACCTCATCGCCTACTTTGTAGGAAGGGTTCTCGCTCTTAGCAAATGCGGTTCCAAAGTCTCCGTTATCAAAACGCAGCTCTAACTTGTAGAACTCTTGCCATTGGCCGTTGGGGGTGATGCTTGTAATTTTAGGCATTGTGTAATTCGTTTAAGAGGGTTCTTTTTAATACTTCGTTTTCTGCTTCGAGAAATTCCATCCGTGATGCCATCGCCTCGACTCGATGTTGTAGAAACTCTACCATTTGTTGTGCCGACTCTTGCGACCAGTTCGTTCTTGTTCCGTAGTCCATTGGAATAGTTTTAGGTGTTAGACTGGACAAACATACGCAAAAAAATTAACATACAACACCTTTGCCAAAAAAAATTACTTGCCCGGTGTTTTTTTCTATTTCGTAATCTCGGCTAATAGTAACCTTAGTTACAAAGTTAGTATTATCGTCTTGTATACCTCCCCACTTGCGTAACGCATCCAGGGCAAACTTGATGGCCATAATACAGTTATCGTTATCGTACCCGTAGTTATGGCGTAGCGTAGCCGTAATGCTATGGAATCTTGTTTTGTCGTATGTTGCTAATTGAGCAAGAACCTCCTCGGTGAATTTATCCTTGGCCTTCTTGCGTACTATCCAATGCTTAGAAGCGTAGAACTGATTAAGGGACGGTACCTTGGAAAGTACAACCTTAATCTCTATATCCGCAACGGGCGGCAAAGGCGGGGTCGAGTTTATGGACTTCTTTAAGGAGAATTTGCTCCTGGGCTTTGGCGTAGGCACGGCCTTGGGCATCACAATTAGCGAAAAGATTCGCAACCTCCAATAGAATCAAATCTATCTGCCTCTTGACTTCTGGATTGTTGTAATACGGCATAGTCTTTAAGTTGTTGGAGTTCACGTTGTAAGTGGATAATTGCTTTATTAATATCTTGCTCCGCTGGGTTGCCGTCTTTCTTTCCGGCACGAAGTAGGTAGGCGATTGCTACACCCAAATTGTAATTGTTGTGGGCAAAGTCCTGTACCACGTCAAACGCCTCTATCCCCTTGAACTTACCAATGTAGTATTCAGGCGTCCCAATACAAGAAGATTTGATGGAATCCTTGGTGCTCATTTATTAAAGTTTTTCCTTCCTTGCTCCCAGGTGTTGTATTTTCTGAGGGCTGAGGATTCGTTTTCGCTTCTGGGGTAGTCGCAGAATCCGAAGTGGTTAAGGAATGCGTTGGTGTAGTCATTAGGAATTTGTTTTAATTCCATTGCAAGATGTTTCTTGCGTCGGTCGTTTCGTTCTGTTGCCATATTGCAAACCTAAAAAACAAAACGATAGGTCTAACCAATGTAAATAACTAAAAAGTTATTAACACTTGTCGGGCGTATGCGCCCAATGCTTATTTTTTACTACTTAGTTAAGTTAACTAACTATTTAACTAACTAAATAACTATATAACTTAAATAACTAACTAACTTAGTTAAGTAACTTAGTTAAAATTAAAAATAAAATAAAATTTGCGTTTAGACGCACTTTATTAGTCAAGGTATATCAATGTACCAATTTTGGTAGAAAGTGCGTTAGAACGCAAATAAAGTACCTCTATCGCCTTAATAACACTATTAGCAGCATACCAACTGCAAACAGCATCAGGTACTTTTCGTAATTCTGGCTTTTAGGAGCCGTTACAGAGGTCTTTATGTATTTAGTCACCTGCACGGTGTCTGGTAAGCACGTTGCTTTAACACGCACCGTATCAAAGTTCCTAACAATTTTTAGGCGTATGTTATCCTTGTGGACAACTACAGTGTCAATATCTTTTAGCGTGAGCGTATCCCAAAGGTTTCGCTCTTTAGTTACAATAGTGGTATCAAACTTCGTTTGCCAGACGTTTGCTCCTTTCTTTACGGCTTGACGCAAGTGCCATTCGGCAGAACAACTACCCAGAGCAAGACTCACAATCAGGATTATCAATAGAGCAAGCAGGGGGTGCGGGTACGTCTTCGAGTTCATTAAGCCAGCTTTCAAAGTTGGATATATTTGGTTTTCCCATTTTTCTTTATTGCTTTTAATACTTCTCCTTTGTTGTTGTTAACGTCATAGCTTACGTGAATCCACGCTGGTTGCTTGTCTGTACCAAACTCCCAAATGAGTTGCTTAAAATGCGTCTGCTTGCGTATAAACGCAAATACAGAGGCCATATCCTCGCATTGAATGTCCGCGGCCTTTCCTTTTAGGTGGTCGCTTGTTGCTGAACCACCAACAGCCGCATTCACCTTCTCGGAGCGGTAGCCGCTGGTGACTTCAATAGGCCCAAACTTGTCACGTGCTGGTTGCAGGACGTATTGCGCCAAGTATTTCAAATTGGTTATCGCTTCTTGGCTTGGCTTGTTCGGTAAACCTGTTGAGGTCTCGGTAAACTCGCTCAAACTGAAATTTTCAGATAGCTTCATTTTTGATAAATTTTATGCAGTAACTCTAACTGGTTCCGAGTTAACGTGTCTTATATGGCACCTTTTGGCGGCAAGTTGTCCCTTATGCGGGACTTTATCTTCCCTGCCCTCTGTACTTCTTACTCGTCACCCCTTTGTTCGGGCTTTTGGTGTGTCTTCCGAGTTTTGGTTTTGACTTCTTTTGGAACTTCGTTTCCTGCTGCTTCGCCATCTCTGCTCATCATTAATGCAAATCCACCCATCAGGAACGCACTAAACTCCGTTAGAGACGCTTTCTCGTACCAAACGAGTATTCCTCCAAACGAAATAAAGATAAGCCCTATAACGGTTGTCTTTGGGTTTCTAAAAATTCTATCTATCATTCTTAATATCCCGACTCCAACGCCATAAGGTGTAAACGAAGGAGGTTAGCATTACTACCATTCCTGCAATCTGGTGTACCTCGGCAATGGTTAGTCCTCCAACGGCCAAAGACCAACTTGTCGCTACTGCGCCCGTGCTATCGTTTTTCATTCCTCAATCGGTGCTGGGGGTTGGCAATAGGCGGCATCTGGGTTGGCAGCGCAGTATTCAGAAGCGTAAACTTCCTCCCATCCTGCAAAGATGTGAATGCCGCAAGGCGCAGGCCACACAACCGAATCAGCATAGGCGGCAAGCGGCTCGTTTTGCCATAAGATGTCAACGGCATAGTTGGGATTCTCGGCCACGCAGACCTGCTCTCCTTGCTCGTTTGTTTCCCATTGGGTGCAGATATGCCCCAACTCAACTACGGCCACTACAAGCTCTGTATTCCACGTTGTTTCCGTAATGCCATACAACGAGGTGGTTGTTGTTTCTATTGCTTTTTTGGCTGTTGCCCAGTCAGCAAACTCGTACTTCAAAAATTCCATATCAAATAAATAAATAATCCGCCTAATAGTGTTGCAATCAAATCCTTGTAGTCAAATCCTCCGTAGCGTATCTCGTCTATTAATTCCTTGCCTGCTGCTGCGACAAGCACGACCAGCATACTACCCGACAAAAGATAAAGTATTGCACCCCCTACGAAGTGCAGTACCTTATCGAATGAAGTCCAAGAACTCATAACGTGGTCAACTCTGCCAGTTGGGCGTTTGTTAAACGGGTCTTAAATAGGAGGGCTTGCGAGCATCTACCTACAAAGGGCTGCGAGCCAGATAGCGAATCAAATCCGAAGCGTGTTAAAGTTACAGTAAAAGTACTGGTGCTTGTGTTTACCAAGTTGCCGTTAACGTAAAGCACGGAGCTTCCACTTTTGTAGCCGATTGCTACCTTAATTCTTTGCCCTCTGTTATATGTTCCGCTACCAGTTAATCCCGTAGCCCCAAAAACTCGCAAGGTTCCAGAATCAATAGACCCGACCTCAAATCCAAAAATAATACGGTTAGCACTATTGGCTCCATCGCTAATTGAAATATAAGAGCCGTTAACAAATTCTTCGGGGTAAATTTCAGCAAAAACAGTCCCCTCCGTCTGCCCAATTAGCGAGCTGATACCCGTCTTTGAGGCAGCATCGGCCACACGGGTAACACTTGCGGAAAGCGTTGGAATGTAAGAGGTGGCGTAGCTTCCTGCTTCAAATTGGAAACCCCATAGGTAGATAGTTGTGGCAACACCATTGCGCACTACAAGCGTGGAGGCAGTGGTAGTGGCGTTTGCGGTAACTGTCCTTGTAAAACGCTGCCAAGTCGTAGTAATAGCAAGGTCGGTATCTACGCCAACACTTGAAAGCTTCACGTTATTTACCGCTGCGTCTGCACGGGCGTAAAACGAAATAGTGTACTGCGTGCCAACTGTTGTAGCTGTGGCCGAAGCTCTTTGAATGTTTGCGTTTGCGATTGCGCTAAATACAACTCTGTCCGCATCTTGGTAACCGCTGGGTGAAATAGTATTATTTGCCGTTACCGTGCTGTTTCCTTTGAACCAGTCCGCATTATCAAATTGCTCGCTGAATGTAATAAGGTTAGTCCGCTGTGGTTCCAGCAACAGGCGAGGACAACTGCTATTTGTGTAGTCAAGACGGGGTACGTTGCTCACTGGCCCAACTGATACGGCTGCGGTGGTGGTGGGTATGTAGTTTGTTGCAATGTCGCCCGCCTCAACTTGTGAGTTTTGAATTAAAACATTTCCAAGTGAAGGATTTGAACCATCCGATACATAAATCCGAAAATTATTTGTAGACGAAGAAGAAACCGTAATGCTACAACGATACCATCCATTCCCTATTGATTCAATTCGTGAACCTAAAGGTGCAGCAACAAACGCAGCCCCTACTACTCCAGTTGATAAGTTAAAATTAATACCCTGCGCCACGTGTACGGAATAAAGAATAATCCCGTTTTGAGTTCCTGCCTTTGCGTAAATCGAAAAAGTGGTAATTCCGCCTATGGCAACACCTTGAAATATAAACCCTCCAGAAAGTGTTGTTGTTAATCGCCACGCATTGTTTGTTCCATCGTAGCCCGCTTGTCCACTTGTCTCATTTGAGTCGGAGTTAACCCAAGTAGTGCTAAACGTATTGCTTTGCAGAATAAGGTTAGTCCGCACTTCCTCAATTAGGCCGTTTGGCGCAATACGGGTAGCACTTGAAGCACGGGTAAAAGTCAAATCGCCCGAGCCATCAGTCGGCTTCTCTGCGTAAATCTTGCTTGTCTTGTAGCCGCTTGGTATAACAACAAGCGAAGCATCGTCATAAAATGAACTCATCAGTTAAAGTTTAATTCGTCTATTGCATTCTCCAAACACTCAAAGCCCTCAACTCTACCGCTATCCGCAAGCACACGAACCTCGTATGCCTCTGCATAGGTATAGGCGTTATTAAAGCACGCAGGCACACCATCGAAGCCCAAGCTGCGGGTGTTGTAGTCCTCGTCTCCCCATTCAGTCGAGCAGTAGACCTGCCCCCATCCGATGTTATTTCCCATCTTTACTTAAGTAACTGCGTAGTTTATTTATATTCTCCTGTTTCGGCTTATAAGACCCACGAAGACGCTCGGTTGTCTCGGTCTGGGTAGATGTCCTCGTTGACGTTTTCATTGTATTCGGGAAATTCGGTTGAATGGAAGGCCATATAGTCGATAAAGCGTTGTGCGTAGTATTGTGCTATCGTCCGCTCCTTCTCAACTAAATAGTCGATTTCAATTTTTTCTGCGTTTGTTGAGTTCTCGCTTATGTGCTTAAATACCCCTCCGTTGGCAACGGTGTACGCTGCGAATGGCAGGTACTCGGTCATTGCGAAGTGAATTAGCATCGGCTGTATGTAGTCCACCACCAAAGCCAAGTAGTCGCCAGCCAAGGTGTCGTTTAGGATTTCGTTTGAAATCTTGTCGTACAGCTTGGTTCCCGTGTAGTTCTGGACGTGAATCTGTTGGGCAATCTTAATGAATTGCAGAAACTTGTCCGTATCTACGTTTCCCGAAATTGCCGTATTTCGTACAATATCTTCTCGTTTGATAAAAAGCGCAGTTGGCATTACTTTTTAGATTTTGGAAGGAATCCTTCGTTTGGCATATCGACAGGGCGGGTAGCAACCTTCTTGTCGTTCTTTGGTAGGTCGACTCCTGCTTTGCGGGCTTGGTTAACCGAAATGTCAGCATTCGGGTTTTTAGCGTCTGGCGTTACGCCTTCGGCCTTTGCCAAGTAGGTCTTACGCATCCAGAAGTGGTGGCAACGTGCGCCTCCTTTGTACAACCAGATGTCGTAGTTAGCAGCACCACGAGGGCCAAATCCAGCATTAACCTCCTGCTTGCCCATCCGCTCGATGTCCTCCTTGCGATAGACCTTTTTAGCAGCTACCATTTTTTTGCAGAAGTCTCGGCTGTTGCTCTTTGCGGAATTGGGAGCGTAGGCATAACGAATCTTGTACTTACGTCCATCCTTGCTTACTCCGTCCTGCTCGCTTTTGGCATTTGGGAATGCGTCTCCTGTTTTGGCTAATTTCAGCAGTGAATCTAAATACGCCTCTTGCTCATAGTCAACGGGCCGCTCGTCTACCAAGTCCCAGTTCTCCAAGTCCTCGTCCTCACCAAACTCGGCAAGGCGGTCGAATACCTCGTCAAGCTGGGCATCGGTAGCGTCAGAAGACAGACTAAAGCTGCTATCCTCGATTCCTGTCGATTCCTCTACAATGTCCGTAGGAGCAACGATTTCCTCCTTGAACTCCAACGGCTGCAAGGTCTTGAAATAGATGTTTAGAGACGCTTGGTTAAACGAAAGCACCTGCTCAATAGCATCCAAGATAATTTCCTGCAAAGGACGGATAACGATGTTATCAAACAGAATAGAAGCCGTTTTAAGCTCGTCTGCGTTGTTGCCTAACCCTGACTGGTCTTTGATACCTAAAAGCATCGGAGAAGTCACCCTATGGCCTACCATAATCTTTTGGGTGCATTCCGTAGACAGGAACTGGTACTGGTCGCTTGCGTCCGATAGTTGTACGGGTTCGATTGTTGCTGCGAGTTCCTTGTTGTCGTTAAACGCCAAGATAAACCGACCAGCATTCGAGCTACCAGAAAACTTGTCTGCAATCCTGCGCTCGATTAGCGTCTGGTCTTCTTCGGTTGGGATTCCGTTATTGAAGTTAACCAGCATCGAAGGCGCAAGGCCGTTCTTGATATTGTTAATATGGTAATTGGCAACTTCTTCTTCCAACTCGGCATACGGCAACGAACCTTGGTAGTCGGTAGGTGCGTAGTAATAATATCCTGCTTTGTAGGGCTTAATGTAAAGGATTTCAATTCCGTTATTTGACATTCCAAACGCATCAATGCGTACTGGTTCCTCCTTGCGTGCCTTTACGGCATCCCAGCTCTTTGCGTAGTAGTAAGCGGGAATATCGCCCTTCTCGTTAGCACGTTCGGCACGTAGCGTCTCAACGGGAATATGCTCGACCTTGACGATTTTAGAATGGTCTTGGTTATAGATAACCTGCATAGCTGCGTTACCCATCATCTTAAAATCAGAGCAAACACGCTTAACGCATTCCTTGCTAAACAAGGCCATCATCATAGCGTACTCGTCTGGCTTTCTGGATGCGTCTGTTGCTCCAAGGCCTTTGCCGTACACCATATCAATAATGCCATTGATAATAGCGTTATTGGTAGGGCTTCCGTTGTAGCGGTCGATTAAGTATTGGAAATAATTGTTATCGTCTCCGTACTCAATCCATTGCTTTCCACTAACCTCCTTTACCTGCGGCTTAACGTAGGAATTTAAGGCCATAAATCTTATGTTGCTCATATAATTACGAACGTATTATCTCCTGCGGTTTCTTGGTCGTACACCCCGGCATTCACGGTGAACTTCTCGAAATTGGTTTGGTCGGTGCAGAATACCCGGCCTCTGTATATCAAATTTACGCCACTAAACACCTCTAATAGGTAAAAGTTTGCCGCTTTCAAAGTCCAAGCAGCATTCAAGGTCATATACCCGTTTGCGCTTGTAGGTGCGATTGTTTGCGTCTGGGTGGTATTGGTAGATTCATTCGTTAACCGTGCCGATACAGAAGCAGGAAACGAGCGAGGAATGATTTGTAAATTCTGCGCTGTTGCGCTTGTAGTTAAAATGTTCATCCTCTAATTAACTCAAGTCGGACGTTTTGTTTTTCTTACAAACAAAAAAGCCACCCGAAGGTGGCCTTTCTGAAATTCAAGAATTAACTTAATAAATTTACGCCTTACCTTTTGGCAACATACGCAATGCTTCGGTTACGTTCTCAACGTTAACACGTAAATAATTATTTGACACAACATCCTTGTAGTTTGGTATTGTATTCGGGTCAACGCCTAAGTCTTTTGCCATTGTATCAACCTTTGCAACTGCGGAGTCAATAAATTTTTGATAAGACTTAAGATTGGCCAATTCAAACTCAAGCTTTTCACGAACTTTGGCTGCCTCGCCAGATGCAGCTCTAAATTTGTCAATCGCTTTTGCTGACATTGTTTCAAGTTTCTGGCCGTCTTGAATGAATTTGACTCCCTTCGCCAAGTCCTCAACTAAGCCAAGTTCAACCTTTACTGCCTTTGCCGCAAGGATATTGTAAATAGTTTGTTTTGTTTCCATTTGTCAAAGGTATATTAAAAATCTGTACCTACAACAATAGTAGAAATTCCAGCAGCAGCCAAAGTGCCGTCCAAGAAGTTAGCAGGAACCTGCTCTTGTCCGTTAAGCGTCAAAGTGTAACCACTCATATCGCCCATAGCAGCACCCGTTACAATCGTTCCTCCAGTTACTTCGCAACCGTGTTCCAAACCAGCAACAAAGAAATTATTGTTGCGGTCTTCAACGATTACAATTGGACGTCCATAGGCCATCAATTTGATTTCCTTGTTAGATTGCTTGCTCAATTTGTGCAAGGTCAAGTTCAAGGTTTGGTCGAAAAACGTGGTTCCGTTATCACGGCTTGAGGTTACGGCCTGCTCAAAAGAGGAGGTTCCTTTCAAGTCGTATTTGTAAGCGGTCAATCCGCTTCCCAGAACGTCAATAGCATCCGTGTTGGTTGCATCGTAAGTAACCGTCAAGTTTGCGTAGTTCAAAAAGTAAACTGCATTCAAACCACCTACAACGTCTTTGCAGGGTTCAATGCGGCCAAGGGATAATGCACAAGCCATTTTTATTTGTATTTAGTAAGTTAAAAAAGAAAGGGGTGGGGCGTCATTACACCACCACCCCTATCAGGATTTTTAAGAAAGATTAAGCTCCGTAGTAAACGATGTCGCTACCGATTCCGTACTGGATACCAGCGGACATACGCATAATCAAGCGGAAGTTTTGGCTTCCGTCGATATCCGCCATATCAATCAGGCGAACCTCGTTCTTGTCGCTCAACAAGCCAGTTCCAAAGAACAAGTTAGACTTCTGTGCAGCTACCATTTTGTTAGAAGACAAACCTTCGGCAAGAGCAACCTTGATACCATCAAAGTACAAGTCCTGAGAACCGTACCACATAGTACCTTTGTTGTCAACACCGTTAGCACCTACTCCAGCGGCAGCGAAGCCACCCAACGCACGTACATAGGCCTTAGCGACGTTCTGAGGAACGTAGATAGTCAAGTCCTGCTTGCCGTACAAAGTAGAAGGGATAGCGTCTACAACCTTACCCAATTCTGCGATTACGTTAGCAGAAGTTACGGTGGTAGCAGTTACGTCGATAACGTCACCGTCAGCGGCAAACAAAGTTTGGAAACCAGCGAACTGGCCAGCAGAAGCGTTAACGCCTGCCCAAATGTTTTGCTCGATACGAGCGGCAACTTTCTCAGCAGCGTAAGCAACGATAAAGTCAGTAAAAGAAGCGGGTACATTCTTGAAAGAAGAATAGCCCATCTCTACGGCCTGCCAGGTTTGTTCAAAATCTTTCTTGCACATTTGCAAGTTAACTTGGAACTCTTCCAAGGTCAAAACACGCTCGGTCAAGGTAACGGTAGACGTAGGGTCGAAGTCGCAAGTAGCGTCCTTCAAGATATCGTCCGTGCCAACCTTTTGGATAACGGATTTGTAGTAAACGTTGGGCATAATCTCAATGAGACCTTTGTCCAAGGTAGGTGCGCTCAAAAGAGCTGCGGCAACGTATTTACCGGCAAACTCGCCAGCATACGTTGTGGTAATTGAAGTAGTCGTGGGCATTTGTTATTGATTTTATTTGTTAAGACGTGCGAGAACTCGGTCGATAGAAGATTCCGGTGCGTTCTGTGCGAGGTTCACTCGTGCAGGAGCGGGGGCTGCTTCTGGGTTGTGGCGGATGGGCATAGCAGCAGGCATATCGCTTGACATTTCCTGCTTCTTTTTGTACGCTCCCATTTCCTCCTTTATTGCGGACATTTCTGCACGCATCTCCTCAAGGATAGGCATTACTACCTCCTTGATTTTGTCCTCCATAGTAGGTTCGGCAGCTGCTTCAACTTCGACCTCTACTTCCGGGGCTTCTTCTTCTGCTTCGGCTGCTGCTTCTTTGATTTCACCGATAACACCTTCTTCAACTACAACCAAGATGCGGCCATCTTCCATTTGATATTCACCGACTGGGACTGCGATTCTATCCTCCTCAGATACGATGAAAATGGGTTGGCCTGCCTCGAATGATTCAGCTTCCAAGACGGTGCCGTTATCGAGCTTGGCTTGCGCCAACTCAACACCGGAGGTCTCAACTGCGGACAGCTCGGCAAAGAATTTCTGGAAAATTTCTGTTGCTTTCATATGGGAAATAATTGATTAGTTATTGATTGTTACATTTTTATACCGGAACCTTCACGGTAACTCCTACGCCTTGTGCCTGGAGTGAACCATCGCAGCACTTCTTGGAATAGGTGTTATTCTTGCACAAGCAGCCACGCTTGTCTCCTTTGGGTGAGGAACGGCTTGGGGTCTTTTTCATTTCTTTGATTTTAGGTCTTCCTTGTGGTATAGGTATTCGCTATCTTCCGTATGGGTAGCTCCGGTCATTAGATTGCCCTCTGCGTCTTTGTGCGTTGGCCCCGTGTAGAGTTTACCGTCTGCGGTGTAATGCGGAACGCCAACCGCAAGATTCAGTTTACCTAATTCTTTAAGTTTGGCCTCTGCCCAACGCTTGGCGGCTAACCCGCCCCACAATAGGAACGATATAGTACCGCACGCCTGCATATCTGTTTCGTCGTAGTATGCTTCGGCTCTTGATAGGTACGAATACATACGGGTAATGGTCTCTACGCTGATAGGCCGTCCGTCTGCGAGCTGTTGCGCTCGAATCTTGCCTACTGCCGTGGCGCATTTATTTCCGCCTTTCTCGTTTAGCTCGATTCCTTTTTTAGCATTATTGCGTACCGCTTCTGGGTAGTCGGTGTATGATTCCATTTCTATGCGCTTCTTGCTCTTTAAGCGGCCATCCTTTTTAATCTTGGCAATAATGTTGGATAGCATAAACTCTGCTTCCTCCTCCTCGATTCTTTCAAGGTGGGATTCCATTTGCATCTTGTCAACGAAATAGCCCTCAATAGAAAAGCCCTTAACTCGTCCGGTCTTAACGTAGTTATTCCAGATATCGTCGTTGTTGACTTTCATTGAAACCATCCACGTACCTTCTGGTAATTCCATTCCGTAGATAGCCGTCTTGTCCTTTTTGGGGTCTTCTACAATCCAAGATTCTACCACCGACAAACCGCTTAATTCTGCAGCGTGTTCTAACGTGGTATTGCCTTGGTACCCACGCATCAAAAATAACTCCGACGCACGGCGTACCGTATCCTTAGAAAAGTACACGTAAAACTCCTCGCCGCCTTGGTTGCGGTAGATTGTTTTGTTTGGAATAAGGGCTGCGCCCATAAGGATACGCTTCTCCTCGTCCTGCGCTTTGAACTCTACCTCGTACTCTTTTGCAAGGGTAATAAAGTTCTCCTCAATCGCTGGGTGTTCAACGATAGAAATTGCATTAATGCCGTTTAGTCCTTCGGTTTCCTCAAGGACAAGTTCAATTACTTTTTTCATTATCCGAATGTTGCTGTTCTTGCTCTGCGTCTTGCCAACTGTTGTGCGTTTGTAACTTGACCCGCTACCACGTATGCTTGAATGGGTTGCTGATTGCGCCCGTTAATACTTGCGGCTAATTGGTTTACTCCACCTTGGCCTACTACGTTAAACTGCGGGGTCATAGAAGCCCCAGCGGAACCCATATCCGGTGCGCTCGTATCTGGAGTAGGTGATTCGGATGCGCTAAACTTTGTAGCTGCAATCTTTGCTACGTTGGCTGCGCCAATAACCCCGGCGGCTACGGCGTTGGCAACCCGTACCGGGAATGGTAATAAGCCATCGGCACCCTTTGCGCCTAACGCACCTACAACCGCCGTGTAAGTAGCCATAGTAGCGTCTGCAATTTGCAACGCCTTATTAAGTTGGAATGCCTTACGTTGACGTGCCTCGTTACCTCCTGCAAACAATTCAGAAATAGAAGTAAGAGCAGATATTGATTGTTGCGCTAAATTCATATAGGCATCGTTAACCATTTTGCGGTCTTCAATATCCTTTTGGTTTAGGTCTTTTTTAATCTTGGCCGTTTCAGCAGCGGAGTTCTGCTCAATTTCAGCACGCTGGTTAATCAGCTCGTTGTAACGTGCTGTACCCAAGGTTGTTGCTGCAAGCTCGTCCTCAATAGCGGCAAGCCGTGCCGTCTTTAAGATTTCAATGTTTTGCAGTTGGACGTTCAAACGCTCACGCTCTGAATTAAGCAATTCGGAATCAAGGTTTAATTGTGCTTCTAACCGGGCGATATACGCCTCCGTATTGGTACGCTCAATATCCTTTTCCTCACGGAGCAAGGAAATATAATTCATTTTCTGCTCGGAGCGTTGCCCTTCCAGACGTTCTTGCAAGTCGGTAAGTTCTAAGTTGGCCTGCGCTAATGCTACGGTATTCTCCGTGGTCTTATTAATGTTTTCTTGCGCTTGGGCAAAATCAATCTTCTTTTGTATCTGCTCGGCTTCTAACGTGTATTGAGTTTCTAAAATCTTGCCCAAGTTTTCGTTGGCCTTAATCCTATCCTCAATGGAGGCAAACTCATTATCCCTTTGTTGGCGTTGTATTTCGGCTAACCTCTGTTGCTCTAATTGAATCTTTTGACGGTTAACGTCCGCAAGGGCAGCCGCCTTTTCCATTTCGTTTAATTTCTCGCCTTCCTTGATTGCTTCCTTTACTCTTTTGGTTACACGCTCTGCGGCCTTGGCTACAATTTCCAGTCCACCTTCCTCAACGCCTACAATACCGTCAACAACCTCGCTAAACGCTTCCTTGGCCTGTTTAGCCGCACCCTTAAAGTCCCCCGTAAAGAAAGCAAGAGTTGCCTTACCCAGTGCACCCATTGCGTTAAGCAACTGCTTGTAATAGTTAATAACGTAATCCTTAATGATTGTTCCAAACTCCTTAATTGCCTTAACTGGGTCTTGGAAAATTGCATCAAGTGCCTTTTCTATTGCAGGGAACACGACCTCTATTAAGTCGCTAAATAAAACCTTAATGGTATTGATTGCGATATTGAAAAGGTCAACTACTTTTTGGTTGGAAGTAAACACCTCCATAATAACATCGCCTACAACCGCTACAACCGTTAAACTCTTAATGGTATTTGCGAGCTTTGTAATTGTACCAGTAGTTTTACCGGCTTGCTTCTCGACGTTCTTAACGCCCTTGGCCATTGAATCAAACCCCTGCTTGGATTCCGCTTTTACCTTATCAATAGAGCCAGCTAACTTGTCTACCGAAGCATTAAGTTTCTCCAGGGTTGTTTCTAACCCGGAAGCATCACCCTCGATTTTTACTGTTTCAACGACCGCCATTTTCGATACTTTGCGTTTTTAGCCCCTAACTTATACATCCCCTTTGCAATATCCACTTCCGGCGATACGCCAAAGTAATGCTCGCTATTTAGAAGTGCAATCAAATAACTCAAATAAGATTCCCTCATACATTGTTTAATAACTCGAACTCTGCTTTGCCCGTGGTAAGATTAATCTGCACGTTGTTGACTACCCACTTCTGCCCGTTCCAAAGTAACTTGTTTTTTAGGTCGAAGTTTAGAATCTTGCCCAAAGGCAATATAGCAGGAATACGCACCAATCTACGGGAAGGGTCGTACAAGTCCGTAATATAGTCTTGCCAATATACATTATATAGTGAATTATTTACTGATTGCAATAGGTACGGGTCTATATCAGCTCCGTAGTTTGTGGAGTAGGTTGTTGCTCCGTTTGTGAGGTTTGAAGATGCGTTGGCATACCAAATGGTATTTGTACTAACCGCTCCGTGACCCGTAATCGTTAACGATGCGTCAAGAAACGAAATAACATTAGCCGAGATGGAGTAAGTTTCTCTAGCGTAAAATATAAACGGCTGCCCAAGGTAGGTTTCCAGTTCTCGTGTTATTGCATATCCGGCAAGAATGTTAGTTAACGCTCCGCCGTCTTGGTCGGTTAATCGAGTAAATAGCATCTGGTCAAACTGCGGGTCTACCGTAAGCTCCTCGTCGGTATCGAACACGAACTCCGAGCGTAGGTCTCCATAACCAACATTGTTAGTTAAGCGATATTCCTCCCCGGTAATTGCACCAGTCTCATTGTATTGAAATTTAATCTGTTTGTAAAGTTGTGGACGCTCTACCTGGTTTTCTGTTATGTCAAAGTATTGGGATAAGTCAACATCTGAACCGGAAGCGTACCAATCATCAAGCGTTTGCAATAGAAAGTTAGTGCTGGTTATTGGAATAATTACCAGATTAAACATCTTGCAGAACGAGGCAAGAAAGTCGGTAACTTTCTGCTCTGGCATTAAAGAGGACATATCAACTATTCCCGCAATGTTTTGCGGAGGAGTGGCGTTCCAGGCATCAGCATAAATATCTTGCGGGCCGTACATCTGTGATACGATTATTTCTCGTACGTCTATTGATATGGTCTCGTTTGTTGATGGTTGGATGGCTACGTAAACAGAGGAACCATTGGTTACGGATATGTCGTTGAAAGTCCATTGCCCGTTTGCATCGTGAGTTTGTTGGGCAACAAGCACATCGTCTACAAAAATGCCTACGTTGTAATTAGCCGCATAAACTCCCATAGCTAAGTCAACAACAAACTGCCATACTTGTCCAGAGCCAGTTGCTCCTTGAGGTTCAAAAGTGCTATCGGTGTAATTCCACCAATCAACAGTAACCGCAGCATAGTTATCCGGGGCGAGTAACTTTGTCCAAGGCATACCGGTAGGTATATCCTTATACATATACCCCACATTCCGATGACACCACATAAACAACAAGTTGTATGCGTTAACCCCTGAAATACTAAGGTTTATTCCGTACTTAGCCATAATCGCATCAATTATTGCGCTAATGGTAATTGCGGGTTTCAAGTCGTAGTATTGAACTCCGTGGTTTTGGTTTTGACTATGCCAGTAAATATTGTTGGGGTCGTTATTGGTACTATCGCTTTCATAGAACCAAACGTCTTGCGGAGTAATCATTGGGTAAATTACCGGAGCCAGAGCATAAGACGTTAGGCCTGAGTAGATTGTTTCTTGGTCGTACGTGTGATTAAATGCTGATAAGTCAAGGTCGTATAAATAATCATCACCGAATAAGTCCGTAAGGTTTACCAGAAGTCCGTAGAACGTAATATCATAAGCGTAGGGAGCGTTTTGGCGCATCTGTACACCTTCCAGCTCAATAGACCCGTAACGGAATACCAGGCCGTTAATTTCAATATACCCTTCGGCACGCAATCGGTAATCAGCACCACCAACAATATCCGTGCGGTAGTAATGCTCAAAGATTGCGTTGTTACGTGGCGAAGCCGGAACGCTGAACCCCTGGGTGAAGTCGGTAAAGACCTTGGAAATATCTTGAATGTTTTGAACGGATAGGTTAATTACGATATCCTCATCACCGAACATATCAAGCTCTTGGTCTCCTACAAATATCGTTACCTTATTTTTCATCGAATGTTGTTCCTAATGTTCCAAGCGATTTCAAACGTCAAGGTGTAATTAATCATTTTAGCGTTTATCTCTTTTAGGTATTCAACACCTCCGTCGGTTGGGTTAGCCGTGAACTCCTGCCCATCGTAAAGAAGCGATACCTTCTCGCTCATAAGCAACTCACGGATAACATCGTCGTAATTCTCATCTACCCACCCGGTATTAACAGTAATGGTTTCTCGGCTGTTGACATCAAAGTTACGGTACTGCAACTGCTGCGTTACGTCGTAGGGACGTGGCAACTGCGGCATATAACTTTCCCGTGTGAACCCACCGCTTCGGGTGGATACCTTGAAGCACGTTAGGTAATCGCTTACTCCATATTGATTAATAAACGTAACCCGTACTGGGGTGTATTTAGGTTCGCATACTAACTCATAATTGTAGTCGGTAGCGTTTTCCTCGTAGCCAAGTTCCGCAAGTGCCGCACGTAGGCAAGCAAATCCCTCACACGTTCCACCATCCGCTTCTACCCGTGCTTTGTAGTTGACGGCTGCGCTATCGCTAATCAGGGAAATTGTGTAGTCCTCTGTTGGTTCAACACCCAAGAAAGAATCTACGCTATTCGGGCCAGCGGGAATATAGATAATCTTTTGCGTTGACTGCGTGCTTGTGTTTGCGAATCCTAATTCATCAGATAGCACGTAAAAATAGTCGGTTCCGTTTACGTTGTACAGAACGCCGTTAAGGTCGGTGTTGGTATCGTATAAGGCGGGTAGCGATTGGTCGTATCCTTCCATTACTTGAATGGTTCGGTTGGTGATTAACCCTGCCCCTGCAACTATACCTCCCGATTGCGTTGTAAACGGCAACCAGCCGTCCGAACACAGGAACGATTGATTGCTTTGGATTACACCGCTTGCGGGTGTTCCTGCGTTCACGTAGTTAGAAGCCAAGGTAAACTTACACCACACGTCCTCGGTTGTTGCGTTCTCCCAGTCGCTAATTGGGTCGTTCTTTAATACGGTTGTAATTTTCTCACGTATTAATTCGCTGATTTCAAACACAATAGGCGCATCACTAATCGAGGTCTTAAACAACGTGTAGTCCGCCGTCGGGCTTGATGCGCTGCTACCTTGGAAAATACGCAGCGTAAGCGTAGCGTCAACAAGGCCGTCGTTAACGGCTGTGCCTTTGGTTAGTGTGATAAAAATCGGAGACCTTGTAAATTGCAACGAGGTCGGAAAGGCGGCTATTGGTAATCCCATTATCTATTCTTTGGGTCTGTTGAAAGGAGTTGGAAGTCATCTGGGCCAAGGCCGAATGCACTAATTAACTCAGGTGGTAACTTTTGGAACTGCATTCGGAATGGTGTGGTAAAGAATTTAGAAGGTGAAATACCTTGACGGAATACAGATTCCCGAACTGCGTAAGGGTTAAGTCCCTTGGATTGCGCCCAGGCCTTAAAGTGCTTAACGGATGGTTTCTTACCTTCCTTAAACTTAAATCGGCTATTGGGCGCTTTCTGCTTCCAGATTTTCCCTTTGTTATTTCGTTTGTTGAAACTACTTGTTGACTTTCTTGTGCCCCCGGCACCTTTAACACCCTCGTCTTGAAAAGCACCGTAATCCTCCATATAGAAGTTTAGGTAAAATGAGTTTTTGGAAACCTTTAATTTGTAGGATAAAGAATTGTAAAGCGCCTTGTTGAAGTTCTTTTTTTTCTTCGTAAGGTTACTCCTCGCCTGCTGGATAACCCGCTTGGCGAACTTAGTTAGCGTTGCTTCTACTAATTCTTGACGGCTCATTTAGCAGATAGATATTTCCGTGTTCGGTACAATCAAGTCAAAGGTCAAGTTCCATCCGGTAAGCAAACTTTCAAAGCGTTCCGTAAACGGCTCACAAACTACGTCCCCCTCAATTTCGTATTTCTCCGTGTACAACGTACCCCGGCGTAATTGGGATTGCAATCCGTTTAAGATAGCAAGGGTGGTATTCAAAATATCCTGTTGGTTATCCACGCCAAAGAACGGCTCGTTCTGGTCTCTTATATCCTGCTTGGTTTCGTCTACAATATCCATACACAACACCGATACGTTGAATCGTATTACGTGGTCTGCGAATGTTGCCTGATTAACCATAATATGGGCAAGCGGGAATATCGTTTGCTTATTTAAGTCAACGTCGAATATATCCCCAAAGGTTACAACCTTCACAAGTGGATGCGAGGATAGGTATTCGTTTATCTTTTCGGTGGCAAGGTAAAAACTTCTCATTTTTTTATCATTGATATTTCAACATCGTTTTTCTCTTTCTCAAAGGTTATGTACGTCAATGCCTGGTTTATTGGTAGTTGAGTAACGTCTCCAAATTTGAGGACATCTCCTTGAGCAAGCGCATAGATTGATTGATACCATCCCCATCGTTGCCCGAACTGGGCTTCTCTTGTATATGGGTTTTCATCTCTTGCTCCAAAGAGCGAAGGGTATGCGCTGCCAATACGTTCCCTAAACGCCAAAAAAAAACCAGCGCACCAAGCACTACCGAGGCGGGCATCTGCTTCATTATTTCGTCTCGCTCATCTGTTGCTGCGTACTTCTCAATATCGTACCGTTCGCCTTTCTCCTTAACTACCGGGCGGTACAGAACCGCCATTGCACGGTGCATTGTTGCCCAGTCAGATAGGTAGGAATCAAGGTCTACAAACTCACCCAAAGAAATTTCATTAAGTGCCGGAATAAATCCGTATTTAACTTCGTTGAGTTCAAAGAATTTAGTTAATCCGGGCTTCTCGGATAGGGTCTTTGCTAACCGTTCTAATACACTTACCGCATCCACCAAGCGGACATTCGGCAGCTCTGAAAATGGAACTCCGCAAAAGATTTCAAGCATCTTCATTTGCTTGAACTCACCCTCTCCCTCAATACGAGCGAATCGCTGGTACTGTTCGAGCGTGATTTCGTCTAACGAGGTTGGTACTACTAATTTAAGTTCCATAGATAAATAACTCAACGGATAGAATACCTACCGTAGTTAGGTTTAGAAAGTTTGTTATACACAGCGTAACGCACGGCATCAAGGGCGTGGTCAAAGGCACTAATTGGCTTGTTCAGCAGGTTTCCGTTTTTGTCTTCGACCCATTTGTAGTTCTGTAATTCTTTAATTAGATTGCTGCTTCGTGAGGTGGCAAATATCTTATGCCGCTTGAGAATATCAATACCCGCATTAATAGAATCCTGCCCCTTGGCCGTGGGTTTAATGTTCCAGCCGAATCGGTGCAGTTCCTCGATTGATTTTGGTTCGGCACTATCCGCAAAAACTTCGTCCCTCCTGTCAAGTCCTAACGATTGTAGGTGGTTGTGCAGGTCTCGGTTTGTCATCCCAGTACGGTAGAGCAACTCGTCCAAGTAAAGGTTTTCGCCGTGCTGGTACACTGCCACGAGTGCGCTGGGGTCATTGGTATAACCAAAGTCAAGTCCATAGGATATTAGTTTTGCTTCTTGTGGTATTTCGGACGTTCCGAATTGAAAGATTGTTGCCCGGCTCATTCCACGCTCACCGAGGCCATAGATACGCCAATAGTCTTCGTCGGTGTATTGCAACCGTTCAATTTCGTTAACGATATTCTTATCAAGGAACGGGTTATCCTTGTAAGTGGATTGAATGTACGTTACATCGTCACGGGTAAGCAAGCGGTCATAAATCCAATGGAAGGATTCTGATGGGTTGTAGTCGAGCCATATCTTCCCGGTAGTACGAACCAAGAGCTGAAAGAAGTCCTCCCAGGTTAGTTCGTTTGCCTCGTTGCAGAATAGGTAATCACGCCTCGCTCCACGTTTCTTTTGTGGTTGGTCAAGGGACAAGAACTCAAATAGGTTTCCGTTTAGGGTGTAGGTAAGGTCTGATTTGTTGTGGTGCTTTTCGTCGTACAACTCCATCGCCTTTACGATTTCCATAAAGTCCCGGTAAGCGGTCATTTTAAGAGACGGAAGCGACTTACGGACAATAGATATAACCTTACCTCGTTCTTGCATTGCTACGATAACGAGCATCTGCAATATAGAATAGGTTTTACCCGAACGGCTACCGCCTTGGTTTACGACAATACGAGTAGGCGCAGTATAGTTGCGCTCAAACAACTCACTTGTCTTAATTTCCAGAACGGACAATCTCTACCTTAATTGAAGTTAATTCTTCGCTGACTTCGTGTGAGTTCTCTACCCGTGCGAGCTTTGGCGTTGTGTACTCTGCCATCTTGTTAAGAATATCGAGTGCTGCCTTTGGGTCTTCTGCTGCTACGTCAGAAAGCCAGATAGTCATATTCTCCAAGTTATCCTCAATAAGCTTTTGGAATGCTTCCCGAATCTTGGTCGTTGACTTGTTGAGTGCGCCTGTTGGCCGCCCAGCGGGGTTCAAAGGCGGGCCACCCTTAACAAGGTTTGGATTTCCTTTAGGCATATTTCATTTTATTACTTTAATAATTAACTCAACTTCTGCAAACGCTCCAAACGCAAGTCATTAAAGTCGTGGATATTAAAATTGGTGGTCATATCCTCGTGAAGGGCTAAGGCAATATCCCCAGCTTTGTTTGGGTTTTCGTGTAAGTATTTAATTGCCTTGTTCCAATCCCCGTTATGCTTTACGGCTATACAGTTCTTTTGTGTTAGGTGTTTTGCGTATGGTGCAACGTCACTTACAATTAACGCACAACCAGCGAACCCTGCTTCTACCATCTTCAAATTAGATTTGCATCGGTTAAACTCACTTGGGAAAAGTGGGGCCAGGGCAACGTCAAACGCTTGGTATAGTTTTCCGTATTCGTTTGGTGGTTGTGTTTCTAATGCGAATCTTGCTTTTGCAGCTTGTGGGTATCCACCAATATCAGCAACATAGGATTGATATGGTGAAAGGTCAATCTTGTTTTTCACAAGGTCTGGGAGGTGGGATATTCCAGCCACGTAACCGAACCGTACCTCGTCTGCCTCTTTACGGGTGATTTGCCATTGCGGGTCGGAAGGGTCTAATCCGTTTGGAATAATATGTACGTTTCTATTTACCTTCTTAATCTTATCAGCCAGGTACTTTTGGGTAGTCCATACCTCGTCCGCAAAGTACATAGAGTTTACAATCCTTCCAGATAGGTTTGCTTTATCGTATGTTGGTTTGCTTGGGTGGTCTAACGCTAAGTGCCACCAATCGTCGTTATCAATAATTACCTTTTTGCCCATTGCTTTACAGATAGCAAAGAAGTTAGCAAAGGATTCTCCGGTAAACGGCAAGGCACGTGAAAAGATAACGTGCGTAACCCCTTCCCAGTCTCCCTCTGGAATTGGATGCTTGTAATTGATTATCTGGAAATCTAAAAGCCCTTTCTCCTTAAGTAGAGTGAAGGGCTTATAAATACGGTGGTACACCACCCCGGAATCCGGGTCTCCAATGCAGAGTATCTTCATTTTTGGAATATAAAAACATCGTCTATTACGGTGAATCCGTTTAGCATCTCGTTTACAGCTTGGATAACACCCGGCCAGTTTTCGTGATAATCGTCTCCTGCTAAATAGCCACCCTTCTTAACCTTTGGGAGCCATAAGGCAATATCTTCCTTTACAGCTTGGTAAGTGTGAGTTAGGTCAATAAACACAACGTCTAATGATTCCTTTTTGAATTTACGTGCTGCGGCCTTAGAAGTTGCTTTAATTGCTTTGTATTTACGTTCGCCCATATTATCTACAAACAGCTCGTATATATCTTTCTCAGTAGCCAGTTTATGCGTTGTGGTTAATTCGTTTGGTGAACCTTCCCACGTATCAATAATTACTATTTGTTTATCGGCTGTTGCTTTATCGCATAGATACGAGGAGGACTTACCCAGCCAAGCCCCAAGCTCTACGAAGGTACCCTCAGGGGGAACTTTGTCTAATAAGAAATCGTAAGCGTTTTGGTGATTGAACCACCCATCTATCTCGTTGGTTTGCTTCATCGCAAATAATTGTAGTAACAAAGATAGGCATCGAGCGTGTTTACATTCCACTTTGCCATCTGTTGAGCAAATAGACCGTCTGCTTCGTATTCGGTTCCGAATCTTACTTCTCCAATAGCATCGCACCGAACCATAAACGAGGCAGTATCGATTGTGCCTACCCTTGGCTCTTTGGTCGGGTGCAATCTTGGGTGGCCATTCTTAAATACTTGCCCCCAGGTAATAAGCGGGTAGAACTCGTTTTTAACGGCCTCAAACCAATCCGGGTGAATTATATTGTCATCGTCAAGAAAGTATATGTAATCGCCTCTTTTGGCCTTTAACGCCAATATAAACTCCATACCTATATTACGAAGTGCGTTTCCCCAGTTGCCCCCTGCGTTTGGGCGTAGGTAGGTTATTCCGTTTGGGAACTCGCCTGTTGCTTTCTCGTCAACCACCACCGTCCAACTGCAATCTTCCGGTATGGTTTGTTTGATTGTTGATAGGTTCTCCGGGCGGGAGCAAGGGGTGATAATATGAATCATTTGTTGAGCTTTTTTAGGTGGACGGCTTTTAGGAAGTCCTTGGATAGTTCAACGCCAAAGTCGGCTTCGTGATGGCACTCCCGGCATAACGCCATTAAGTTCTCCGGGGTATCCATAAGTTTACTGCCGCCCATACCACGGGGTTCGATATGGTGAATGTCAACGGCTCGCCTGTTGCACACCTCGCAAGGGATAAATTCAACGGGTGATAACCCCATTGCTTTTAGATAGACTTTAGTGTGGTTTTTCATACTTGTTTGACTTCTTTATATTATCGGCTGCCCACAGAGGTTGAAGGTTGGTGTAGTGGTTTAATTCCATTACCTGTTGCTCGATTGTTGCTAACGAAAGTGGTTTAATGTGGTCAACGTGCCATTGCCCATAATTCTCCCAAGTCATACCTTCTTGGAATTTTGATTCCATATACGACTTAAAGCCAGCTAAGTTAAGGCCAAGCATTTCTTTTGTTCTGATTGTTTTGTTTACTCCGATTGCTCTGCAGTATGAACCAATACGAGTACGCAAATTAGAAATCAACCTAAATATATGGTCTGATTTTCTGCGGTTAGCTTGATATTGTTTAAAGTATGTAGCATTTATTTGTCTGCGTTTTTTATTCTTTTCTTTTACCTTATCTGGATTTGCTTGACTCCATTTTTTCCTATACTGTTTACTTTTCTCAACATTGTTTTGCCGCCATTCTTTGTCATACTGTGCTTTCTTATGAGAATTTTCTTGACGCCATTTCTTATCACGGCTCTTTATTTTATCAACATTCTCTTTATTGTATTTTTTGATACACTCTCTGCAGTGATACTGCAGGCCGTCTTTTGTTGTTTTATTTCGAGAGAAGTCATCACACGACTTCTCAACCTTGCACTTACTGCAAACCTTAGTAGTGGTCTCCATTGTTACCACTCTGCCCAACGATATTCATTCTGCGGTTTAAGGCATCTTCTTCCTCACGCCAAGAAGCAATCTTTTCTGCCGTGTTATTTCGCTCTACAAACCTAACCCACATCTTCGCCGCTACTGCGCTGCGTTGTGGCTTGAAAGGATAGACGCCTCTTAGCCGAGCCATTGCTATCCGCATAAATTGGTCTTTCATTCTATTGTCAGATTATTGGCATTAAGTAGAGAATGCAAATCTTTGCGTATCGTATCGTAGCATTTGTACTGTGCATCTGGAAGCTCCCCGTATTTTAAGTTAGCTCGTAGGTTTTGGTCTAACTGCCAAAGGACGTGTTTAAACATTCCTCCGTTTGCGGCTTCCATAAACTCTGTTTCTTCGTCGGGGAGCGTGAACTCCAATACGGCTTTCATAAGGCAAAGAATAGTTTACCTACCATTGCAGCAACACCACCCGCCAAAGTGTACACAACGTCCCAGATGCTATCGTCGTAATCCCTACGTCCCTCAAATAGGATTCCCTTTAATTCTTTGGCGAATGCTGCTGCGATAAGAATCGGCCAACTACCCGTAACGGCAAGGATTGCCATCCCCGCCCAGAAGTGTGCGATATGGTCTATTTTCATTTCTCGTTTTTGTACTCATTATCAAAAGCATCTGAAATCTGGCGAAGTGTCAAGTCCCCGTATTTGTATGCGAAGTCAACCATTCGGTCTTTTTCCTCTTGCTCAAATGTCGCAACCTCTTTTGCTGCCATCATCAATGCCTCGCATTGTGGGGTGTGTTTAGACCATTCTCCAGCTAATTCGT
>Ga0247723_1000442_pt1 | contig 28658 bp, 44 predicted proteins | sample MSEWelMarce5H_FC_FD_189079 | JGI IMG/M metagenome (GOLD analysis project Ga0247723, IMG submission 189079) | Subsurface sediment microbial communities from gas well in West Virginia, United States - MSEEL Well Study Marcellus 5H_FC | ecosystem: Environmental > Terrestrial > Deep subsurface >... | reverse complement strand
TCCCCCCCCCGCCCCCTATGGGTTGCAAGTTACTGTCTATGCAGGCTGTTGGCAATAGGGAAGTGGCTAGTGGCTAGGGAAAGTAAATGCAAACTATCCCATAACAAGAGTATTGCAAGCAATTATACAATAAGAAACCATCGGGCAAAGGGTTTTTGCGCTAAGGAGGGAAATGGATTGTAGGCGGATCCGGACGGCTGCTTGTCCGGCTTGCCGTTCCGGTTTCGGGAAAATGGAAAGCAACCTGGGCTGTTAGTGTTTCTCTAGTCTCTAGTGCTTCGCTCTTCCTTTCTATCTACGGTGTTTCCTACTGTTTGATGAAGTAGGGGCCGCGAATCGGAATCTTTCTTGAACTTTAATTCATTGATGCGCCAAGCACTTATCACTTACTCAACAGAATTTACAGAAATTATGCTTGCATGATGCGCGGCAATAGTGTTCTCTCTTTCCATCGGAGGCAACGAGCCGACGAACAAAACAAACACAAAACAAAATGCACGCTTACAAGTTCACCAACAAATCCACGGGCCACACCATCACCATCAACGCCAACTCTTTTCGCATCGCTTACATTGACTTTCTGTGGCACATTGCAAATCCCGCGAATTGCACTTGGCCCGATGACTACACGATGACCTCAAACGAATTTTGAGGACGAAACGCCGCAAGGCGTCCGGTAGTTACGCTACCGCTGACGAGTCCAAACAAAACAAACACACACACATGAAAAAATACACGTTCTCAGTTTATTCTCCTATCTTGAATAAACAGTTTATCAACTCCGAATACTTCACCTCAGAGGCCAACTTTAGAACCTACGCCTTGGCGCTCTATTCGGGCAACTGGCATCTTATTTCCGTAGAATAATCGCAACCAATAAACAATAAACACACACACAACATGAGCACTAGCAAAAAAACACTCGAAGCACTCTGCGAACTTATTAACACGGCGACGGGTTCGCCTTTAACGCCTTACACGCGCACGGAAAACGGACTGACGGCCAACATTGGCAACTTTCACCTGTCGGGCGCTTATGGCGGCATTTGCGTCCATAGAATGCACAATGACGGAGGCGGGATCACCGAGCCAATTTGGAGCGGACACATCTCCAAAGCAAAGGCGGAAACCAAAATGCGTGCTTATTTGGCTGGCTTAGAGATGGCCAAAAAACTTTAACCCATAAATACACATGAAATCCAAACAGACAATTCGCGTTGCCGACGTTCTCGCTCGTGCCAACTATTACCTTGCCTATCAAGGAGCGCATATTACTCCCGACATGAGGAAGGGAGCGGCCAGCCTATTAGAAACGATCCTTCACGATTCAGGCAACTATTCGGGCTTTGTATGCGGAGAAGATAAGGCCGACGAATCCCGCCGCCATTACCTTAAAAACGCAAAGCTAGGTGATGTAACCGTTGAGTTTATAGCCTAACCACACAAAATCCCATCCCTTGCCCTGCGTCTCTTAGTTGAGCGCGGGGTTAAGGCGTTGAAAACCCATGAAAAAAACACAAAAAGAAACAGAGTTACTTCAAACGATTCGCAAATGGGAAGACCTATGCGACGAATCCCATTCCGATACGGTTTATTGGAAGGATCAGGCCATGGAGTTACGCGAGGCAGCTAAATACGCAGCCAATATCCTTGGCCTCATTCCTGCCTTCGGCGATACCATAGGCACCAAAGTAAGTAAAGCGGAGTGCGGAGTTGCCTTAAACAAATTGAAAGTAGCTTTAGCTAAAGCGGAGGGCGTGAAATGAAAATCGGGATTGATTGCGTTAAATCGCTCCAAATTCAGTACGAATACAGAGCAGCCCACTGCAACCACGGGGAAGAATTTGGAACATATTGGCACCCAGAGCATACTAACAGCAATGACTGGGCTATAACGCTTTATCGTGTCTGTGACTCTTTGGTTTTTGCTACAAATGGCGATCCAATTTGGGATAATTGCGCCGAATTTTCGGAGCTGGTAGCGGAGTATGGAATAGATATTCAGGAGGCGCTTGCAGAATGAAACGCACTGTCTTTATCCTTTGCCTTGCCTGCTCTGCTCTGCCCGTAAAAGCGGGGCTCTGGGAGGCTGTCTGCGCCGTGGAAAGCGGTGGAAACCCTCGTGCCGTTGGTGATAGGGGCGCGGACGGTGTTTATAGGGCCGCAGGCATTGCCCAAATCTGGGCCATCACAGTCAAGGACATTAACCGTTTCGCTGGCACCCGATACACCTTAAACGACCGATTTGATCCCGTGAAATCCAAAGAGATGTTCACACTTTATACGGAACACTACGCAAAGGGCCGTTCCGTTGAGTTTAAGGCCCGAATCTGGAATGGTGGGCCTAAAGGGGCCTATAAGAGCGCAACCCTCGCTTATTGGCGCAAAATTCAATCTAAACTCTAATGCAAACTAAATACAAAATACAACTGATGTTTTCTTATGGCTGGGATGACGAATGCGAGGAACCTTGCCTTTATGACTCTAAAGAGGAAGCCGAGAATGAGTTAAAGGAACACATTGCCTGTCAAGAAGGGCCAATGGAGGATCGAATGATAGCCGATGATTATAGGATTGTTCGCGCCTAATAAAAGCGATAAATAACCAATAAAACACATAAAACCATCATAACGATTAAATTAAACGAATTTTATGACTAAAAAACAAAAAAAGACAAACGAAGCGCCTGACTTATGGTGCTTTCCAAGTAATCAAATTGAAGCTCTAACGCTCGCTCTAGTGCTGGGCCTAACGGCGCCAACTGACAAGAAGGCGAGAAAAGCCATTGAATTTGCCGAAAAAGTGGCGCAGGATTTGACCCCTAAAGAGATAAAACAGGCTAAAAAAGAAGCCCAAAGGATTCTAAAGGAAATTGAACTATGACAAACGATAAAACCGTCGCCGAGTTAAGGGCCGAGGGCTGGGGCGTTGTGCTCATCTCTCCAAAAGAGTTTGAGCAGCAGGCGGGCGCACTCTCACGCGCTGAAATTGAGCTCATTGAGGACTTACTGGGCGACGAGTCTATAAACGTCATTTCTGATCTGCATTGGGCGCCGAGCTGGAGGAAAAATGTATGAGCCGACTCCTCTGGAATGCAGCCGTGGCGCTGTTTAGTCTCTTTCTGTTCCTCGCCTGCCTAGTCATGCGTATCCTGACATGAGCCGTAAGAAGCGAAGCAACGGGAGGCGTCCTGATCCTACTGGCAAACGGGTAAAGCTCTCAAACGGGCCCATCACTGTCTCTCCGCAGCTTAAAGCCTGCCTTTATGCGTGGAGGGCAATGTATGGCTTGCCTTTGGGGCGCAGCCTCGATGCCTTGTTCAGTCATGCCGTCCAATCTAAGGGTGCGTTTCTCTTTCGTTTGCCTTTAGATGGGGCGCGGGAGTCCCTTAAGGGGTGTATACCAACCAAACACAATAAAAATGAAACTATTCAGTGAATTTGAAGGAAAAAAAGCAGGGGATCGCGTTAGAATGTGGTGCGACAGGGGCACCATCAAAAACATTATTGCTTATGAAACGGGCGAATTGGCTTTGGTCTATCTGGTAGATTGGGATGACCACGGACTTGCTTCTGTTTCGTTTGACAGAGACGAAAATTGGTTTCGTGAAACTTAAACCATGAAACTAACCGAGAAGGAAATTGCTGACATAGACTATGCCATAAACGCAATCTATAAGCAAAGCGCCAAGGTGCCGTTTAAGCCATTTAAGGAGCAAACAGCCACTCTGACCCATAAAACACGACAAAACGCCTTAAAACGCAAGGAATGGCGTTTCTAGGCCATCCTAACAACTCATAAACAATCTCTTAAAGCCCAAAACGGGCCTTAACTACTAAAAAAATGGACATTATCAAAATCATGCTGCTTGTCGCAGGGGCCGCGCTCCTGCTCGCTGGTATTGCTATCGGGATTGTCTTCGCAACCTGGGCCTCGTTTTGGAAGAGTTGGAGAAAGGATAATGATGCCGATTGGGAGTAAGTAAAACCACCCATAAAAAACCCTATTAAACCTATTGACTTACCCTATGTGATAGAATCTTCTCGTTAGGTAGCTGAACAAGAGCTTAAGTGCAACTTTTTATTTTCCGGTTCTCATTGCACGAAACGGATTATCCTAAGAAGCCCCTTGGTGCTTGTTCCACCTTGGGGCACTTTTTTTGCCCAGAAAAGAAAGCGTACCGTTTCGGGGACGTATAAGGCAAAAACCACCGAACGCCTTAAGCGGCGATACACTTAGTTTGCTAGGCAAAGCGCGAAAATCCGTTCACCAACTTCTGAGAAGATTCGAGGTAGAGCGGTATGGAACTCTCTCACGAGGATCATTTGGAAGCTAAAGCGCAAAGCTGAACCCCTAATGAGACCCTTTAGGTTAAGAAGCAACGGGACAAAGACGACATCCGCCTAACAGCGCATGGAATCTTCTCCCTTGGATATTTGGAAGCATTTCCTACTAGCCGCGACTTTGGAAGCGGCACAGAAGCAACCTCAAGAATACATTTGACTCAAGCGGTTTGGGAAAAAGAAAAAGAAAAAACTTGCTACTAAACAAACACCTAGAAAAGATATATAGGAAAAATGAAAACAGAAATTGAAAACTACCTACAAAAACACAACGCTTGCCGCGAAGGCGCGGCTTATGCTCGAACCCAAAAATCCCTTGCTGAAGTTTGGGACAACTGTCCTAAGTTGGAATGGCTATTTTGGATGCTTGCAAAGCAACCCAACAAGCCAGAAAAGGAGCTTCGTCTATTCGCCGTCTGGTGCGCTCGCCAAGTCCAGCATCTAATGAAAGACAAACGTAGCCTTGACGCGCTCGACGTAGCTGAACGCTTTGCTTTAGGAAAAGCCAGCGTAGAGGAGTTGCGTGCTGCGTGGGATGCTGCGCGGGGTTCTGCGGGTTCTGCGGATGCTGCGGGTTCTGCGGATGCTGCGGGTGCTGCGCGGGGTGCTGCGCGGGGTGCTGCGGATGCTGCGTGGTATGCTGCGTGGGGTTCTGCGGATGCTGCGCGGGGTTCTGCGGATGCTGCGTGGTATGCTGCGTGGGCTGCGGGTGCTGCGGGGGCTGCTGCGCTGGGTGCTGCGCGGGATGCCCAATTAAAACAATTCAAGAAAATGATTGAAAACCCATTCAACTAAACAAAACAAACAGGAAAACAAAAACATGACTAAAGAAAAACTGAAAGAACTAGAAGCCATCTACGAACAGAAACGAGCCACTTGCCATTGGATTGAGGCCGAAACTTCGGCTATGGTGAAACGGGCTTGGGCCGAGCGCCAAGCAGCGTTCAATGCGTGGCAGAAAGCCGTGGAAGAACTATTGGCCCAACCATAATGGACACGATCTTCATGCCGCCAACCATCCCTGCCAAGGGAAGGCCACCCACTCCCAAACAAGAACTGGCCCTTAAAGCCGCAACCCTATACAAACAACAGCGGAGCCTAAAAGAAATCTGCGAAAGCCTAGGCGCTTCAATCTATTTAGCCCGCTGGTACATCTACCAATGCCCGACACAACAGCCTCAAGATGCCTCGATTTGATTGCTCGTCACTGCCCTCGGCTTATGCTCCAGGGTGGAGGACGGATCGAAAGCGACAGACAAACAAACAAACTATCTAAGAAAACAATTGAGAAAATTATTGCCTTACGACAAAAAGGCCTCACGCTCTTAGCCATCAGCGAAGCCATTGGCTTCTCCAAGAGCGCCGTCCAAGTCCATTGCAAGCAATATAATGCTTCACATAAACAACAGTACGCAGCTTAATGCTTCGTAAAATAAACATATGAACAAAGAAAAACAACGTATCGCCATCGCAGAAGCGTGTGGGTGGACCCGCGAATATGCCGATGTCCCTACATGGAACGCCGAGCTTAACGACTACAAGGGCGGCTATGAGCCAATTCATACTAGGGTTTTTAGACGTAAAGAAAAAGGCGTTCTAACAGAGAATCTTCCCGATTATCTTAATAATCTTAATGCCATGCATGAGGCGGAGAAGGTGCTGCTGACGAAAGACGGATTCTGCGGGTGCTGGGAAACCTACAGCAACATCCTCACCGCAAGCATGGGATGCATAGATATATTTCATGCCACCGCCGCGCAACGCGCCAAGGCTTTTCTACGCACGATTGGTAAATGGGAGGACGAATGAACGCATCCGAAATTATGAACAATGTGCGCTACCTGCTTAACAAGCACTACGCGACGTATGCCACAGGATTTGCCACTGGCATCAATGAGAAGGAATACAAATTCCGCAAGCCCATCACAGCCAAGGAAGCCTTAGACGTTTACACAGACCATCTGGCGGGTATGACGTACAAGCAAATCCAGAAGCGCAGCGGGCTTTCTCAGCCTTCAGTCTATCGTCTAATCCAACAGAACAGAGACAACAACAACCCAACGCTAGAGAACATTAGCTGGCGGAAACCAAAGAAGAAATGAACACAGATAAAGAACGACTTGATTTCTGGAACGCCAACTCATTACTGGAAATTGGATACTCGGCCAAAATGGGCGGTGATGGCGCGGGATGGTATTGGCAGCTTGGAACAGAAAATGGAACCAATCGCCGATCTGGAATAAAGAATGTCAGGGACGCATTAGACTCAGCAATTGCACAGCTTAAAAAACCAAAGAAAATCAAATGAGCTATACTACCAATTCCCAAATAACTTTTAACAATTCAAATCTCGCAGTGCTTCGCATTACCTCAGAGGGTCGCATGATTTGCGGCGAAGGCTTGTCCAAAGAAGAAGCCACGCAAGAAGCGGCGAAATTGTTAATCGCTTCGTTTGAAGAGCAAATTCAGAAGATGGTGGATGCGCGGGTTGCCGCCGACACAGCGCGGATGGATTGGCTTGAAAAAGAGGCTCTGGAAGATTGGCGCATACGGTCAATTAATCGCGCAAGCATCGACAAAGCCATGAAGGAGGCCAGCAAATGAGCACAGAATCTAAAGAATATAAGCGCGACCTGAGAACAGCCGCTGAGATTGCTAAATTAGACGCCGAGGGTTACGCAATTAAAATGAGAATCAATAATTTCAAGACTGAACCTAAACCAAATAAAATCAAATGAGCGACAATAACGATTTCGGTTTAGCGACGGTTTTCATGATTTTTCTTCTCGCATTTGTCATTTTCATGGTGGGCTGTTCATGTGGAGAAAGCCATGCGATTAGGGAAAAAGAAAAAGAAGCCGTTGTTAAGGGCCACGCAATTTGGGTGGCTAACAAAGACGGAAAATCTACTTTTCAATGGAAGGAGGCCAGCAAATGAAACAACCAATCAACGCTAACGTTAACAAACACGATTTATGAGCAACGGAAAAGGAGATCGAAACAGGTCTTGCACTCCGCAATACCGCAACAACTACGACTCAATTTTTAGAAACAAAAACAAATGCAAACAGAACAAATCTTCATCGGAGCCTGCCTCGCAGACCCCGACCTCATCGACTCAGCCATTAGTGGAGGACTCTCCAATAGTGCCTTCACCGACACGAAGCACCTATCGCTCTGGCAATCTCTGGTAGCCCTTAGAAGTAAGGGACAGCTCACAGACACGTCCAGTGTTTACATGGCAATGGGCGACCAATGCCCTGCCACAGAGCTGTTTGAGGCCGAGAAATCCTGCTCTAGCAGTATAACTGGCAAGAAAGCCCTGAAGAAGCTGATATGGGAAGGCCAACTGGCTGTCCTCAAGCCAGCCCTTCAGGACGCCATTGCGTGCATTTCTAGGGGCGGGAAGGCCGAGGAGGTGGCAAAGGCCGTAGAAGGGCTGCAAGGGCTCTTAAAACCCACAGAAAGCGAGGCTCCTAGCCTTGAGCAGCTCATTGGGGAGGTGAAGCTATGGGCCGAGCAGGAAATTGCGGGCACACGGGACAACAAGGATGTCATAACGACGGGTCTGCCCAGCTTCGACAACCTAGCCCAGCCCATCGAAGCCCATGAATATGTCGTTGTCGGCGCTCGCACCTCTATTGGCAAGTCGTCGTTCATGTCCCAGATAGCCAGCCACAACCTCAACAGAGGCTTACGAGTGGCCTATTTTACGTTAGAAACCTCGGCCAACGCTGTAATTAAGCAGATAGCGGGACAGCGGGCCAGGGTGAACCTACGGGCGCTCAATCACGAGTTTGCCGACAAGCAGGGCGACTATTTCAAGGAGCTTAAACGACTCAGCGGCCAACAGCTCAGGGTGTTCGACAAGGATATGAGCATAACCCAAATCGAGAACCGCTGCCGCTTGCTCGCCGCCTCTTGGAAGCCTCAGCTTGTCATCCTCGACTACCTTGGACTCATCCGGGGTACAGACGGCTCGGCTTACGAACGCATGGGACAACTGTCCAAGGCTATGATACCGCTGCGTAAGACCGTGGGTTGTGCGCTCATCGTCGCGGCTCAATTGAATCGTGGCAACGAACGTGAAGACAGAGCACCAAGCCGTACAGACTTCCGTGACGCAGGAAGCATAGAAGAAGATGCCCACCGCATTATCGCCCTGCACCGTCCCAGCAAGAGCCACAGTGGTAGCCCGCAGGAACTCGGACAGTCCACCTACGACTACGAACTGCTGCAACTCAAGCTACGCGACGGCCCACTTGCATTCTCACGCATTAAGTATTTTGCCAATCACACATGGTTTTATGAACAAGCAGATTGATCTTTTCGGTAACATTATTAGCATGGAAGAAGCGACTGTTAAACCAGTTGTGAAACCACCAGAAGAAAAACCAAAGAAACCAGCAGAAACCGCTTGCATTCCCAATAGACCCTATTCAGTGTCTAAGGAAGGCAAGGACATCACTTGGATAATAAACAAATAAAAATATGAACATTAGCTACGAAAACACCCGCGCTCTAGGCATCGGCGAGAAGGTTCTTCCCACCGATTTTTGCTACATCGAATCCGACTGCAACGACAAAGCACCCTACCTGTCCTACGTTGATGAGCCAGAAGTGGGCCACATCGTTACGGGCGAAGAGTTCTACGAATACCGCCGCTCCCTCCAAGGCGACCCCTATGAGGCAATTTTTGCCGAATTGGGCTTAGTCACAGACGCCGCCAAGGAAGCCTTCCGTATTTGCTGCGAGAATGTCCAGCTCATGGACAGGAAGCAACAGGACTATGGCAGCCACAACATCTCAGCCTTTGGCGAGTTTGGCGTCTTGGTTCGCTTGAACGACAAGATGGAACGTCTCAAGAACCTCAACAAGATGCCTTCGGTTAAGAACGAGGCCATTGAGGACACCTATCAAGACATCGCCAACTATGCGGTGATTAGCCTGATGATTCGCCGCAACCTCTGGAAATAATTTTATGTCCCAACTCAAAACACTACAAGAAGCAGCAAATACAGCCCCTGGCTCGTTTATCTCCGGTGGCTTTCAAGCCAACGTCCAAAACGCTAAGGCCCGCCAATCTAAGGCAGGCAAGAACTTCTGGACTTGCACCCTGACAGAAGGATCATTGGAAGTTAGCGCCACGAGCTTTAGCCGTGATTTGACCTCCCTAGACGGCCATTTGGTTAAGTTTACGGGCATGGGCCTTAAGCGCGGCGACGACTACAACGGCAAAGCCCAAATTAGCTTAGGCGACAAAGCCATTATTAGCCCTGTTGGAGCTACACAGCCACCATCACCCTCAGAAGCCGTCAAATCGCCTGTAATGGCACAGAACGGCGGTTCTGGACGCATTGAGGGCATCACCGTAGGCATGGCCATCAATAAAGCCGTGGACATCTGCATCAAGACAGGCGACACCAACGAAGACACGCTCTGGCATTGGTCTTCTACGTTAATTCGCTTGGCCCAGAAGCTCCAAGCTGGCAACCTTGCCCCAGAGTCGGGCATTGAACAGCCCTCAGATGAACCCGCATTCTGACCTAAAACTAGCTGAAAAGTGCGGCCAACTCATCGGCCTCCTCGCCATCCTTCCCGATGGTGAGGAACTAGATGGGATGTTTGAAGAAGATTTGAAACGACGGGTAGCTTACATTAACAAAAGAAAGAAAGAAATAATTAATGACCTCGAAAAAAGTTGAATCGTCCCACTGGTACACCCGCAAAGGAGAACCAGCCCACACCCAACCCACCAAGAAGGGCGCTAAGAACCCCTCGCGGCCCACCAACATCAAGGACGCTAAGGTGTATGACCTTCTCCCCAGTGTTTCGGCCTACACCAAGATGCTGGCGGCTCCAGGGTTGGAACGCTACAAGATGATGAAGGTAGCTGAAGCCTGCTACGCCAATCCACCCCATCCAGGTGAAGAAATGGCAGAATACGTCCAGAATATGCTGGATAAGAGCAAGGAAGACGGCATGGGCGCAGCCGACCTCGGCACCCAAGTCCACGCCGCCATTGAAGCTCTCCTCAAGGGTAATGAGTACGAAGACTACGAAGTGGAAGTGGCTCACGGCCATAGCTGCTTCCTTGGCAAGCTCGTAGAACCCGCCTACGCCAAGATTGACGAACTCGGCCTCACCATTGAGAACGCTGAAATTGTCTTGGTGAACAACGAAGAAGGCTACGCTGGCACCACCGACGTAAAGCATCGCTCGGCCAAAGGTAAGGGCATCCTCGACTGGAAGAGCAAGCGCACCAAGGAAGGCGAGCCTGTTGTTCCTAACGAAACCCATCCCATGCAAATCGCGGCCTACTACGTCGCAGCCTTCAACGACTCGCAGTTTGACGACGCTCTTTGCATGAATGTCTACATCTCCACGACTGAGCCAGGACGGGTGGACGTTGTTAAATATGAGCGCGAACAGCTCATTGAAGCCTACAAAGATTTCCTCTGTCTAACCCGCCTCTGGCGCTCCCAAAACAACTATGACCCGCGATCTACTGCTTGAACAAGGCTTTGAACCGTTGGCTGGCCCCTATCACAAAAGTGAAGCAGAGATGCTCCATAAGGCCATCCAGCAGCTCAAAGGCTCCAACACCCACTATGAACTACTTTCTACCGAAGAAGGTAAAGAAATCTGGACTATCCCGCGCCACTCCTTTACGAAGGGTAAGCAAGAAGCAGAGAGCGAGGAATAGCGAATACAGTAAGCTCCGCACTAACTTCCTGCTCCTCCATCCCATCTGTCATATCTGTGAGGAACTAGCCACCGACATCCATCACAAGGAAGGAAGAGGTTCTAAGACCAACGACACCACCACATGGCTAGGCTTATGCCGTCCATGCCACACCAAGATACATAACAACCCTAGCTGGGCTAGGGAAAACAACCTACTCAAATGAAAGAAAAAACAGACCAACTCATCAATCATCTCATCGGCGACTGCATCCATGCAGAGAATGCCACCGATCTTTACAACGCCCTTGTGCGCTTAGAGAAGGGTAGTGTTGCCGTACTCAACCTCATCCGTGTTAAAGAACTGGAGCACTATTACAGCGGAGACGCAGAATGAAACCTATACCATCACTCAACCTAACGGACTTACTGGAAGGCGCGGCTAGTGCTTTGCTTACCGAAAAGAGGCATGATGCCGAATCCCGCATTAAGCAAATCCTAATCCGCCAAGAAAAGCTAGCCGAGTCCATTAAAGCCGCTGAGAACGATCTGAAGAAGCTCAATGGTAAATGGGAAAAATCAGCTGCGAAGATTAACAAGCTGAAAGCGGGCGATTGGTCTGTTCTTAATGAGCAAGACAACGAGAAGGATGAGCAATGAAGGTTGAAATGGCTGGACGCTCCCAAATGAGCGTCACGGGAGCCGACGGCGACACCATCTACACCGTAGAATTTGCTGAGAATATGCCCAACGGAGCCTGCAACTGTCCCGACTTTATGACCAGATGTCAAAAAGAATGGGACAAAGCAGGTCGAGTGAGGGAATATGGCGAACCTCTACGCACCCGCTGCAAACACATCAACGCTGCTATCCTTTACCTCGGCAACGCTGTAGTGGGTAGCTTTAACAAATGAGTGACAAGCTCTACTGCAATGGTCAGTGGACTGCAGCCCGTAAAAAGAGCTTCATTACCTCTGCGTTGCGTAGGGCTTCGTCTCGCTGGGCTCCTAAGTACACCTGCAAGAAGAAGGCTAGGACGGCTAGAAACACCTACAAATGTTCGCTATGCGCGAATAGCGTAGGCAACAAGGACATTAAGATAGACCATATTAATCCCGTCGTTGACCCCACCAAGGGGTTTGAATCATGGGACAAGTTCATTGAACGTCTTTTCGTGGAGCTAGACGGCTACCAAGCCATCTGCATCACCTGTCACAAAACTAAAACCGCTGAAGAGCGAGAGATAAGGAAGAAAAACAAATGATCGCACTACTCGTACCCGTATTCGCCGCCTGCGTAGTTGCAGGTGTTATCAATAAAGACATTCACATGATTGTTGGAGCTGGATTCATGTTACTATCCTGCTGCATTATATTTTCTGCGGTGGGAATCTCCCACACAATCGAAAGCCAAGAATGAAACCTCGCCTCAATCGCCTATTCGCCGACATTGAAACGTCCCCCAACGTCGTGCTCTCATGGCGCGTTGGCTATGACATCCGTATTGATAATGACAACATACTCAAGGAGCGAGCAATCATTTGTATTGGTTACAAGTGGGAGCACCAAAAGAAAGCCAAGGTGTTACGTTGGGACAGCAACCAATGCGACAAGAAGCTCCTCCAAGAGTTCATCAAAGTGGCTAACCAAGCCGACGAGATTGTTTTCCACAATGGAGACAAGTTTGATATGCCGTGGATTCGCGCCCGTGCCATCTTTCACGGCCTAGACCCCATGCCCCAATATCGCACCATTGACACTCTCAAATGGGCGCGTAGCAAGTTCCTCTTCAACTCTAACAAGCTCGACTACATTGCCAAGTACCTAGGCTTAGGCGGCAAGATAAAGACCGAGTTTGGCCTGTGGAAGAAGATTGTCCTTGAGAAGAACATCAAGGCCATGAATCAAATGTGCGTCTATTGTGCCAAGGACGTAGAGCTGCTCCAAGAAGTCTGGGAGAAGATGGAATACTACCTGCCCCACAAGACCCACGCTGGGGTTGCTTCTGGCAACGATAAGTGGACTTGCCCTGTTGACGGTAGTAGCAACGTAAAGATCAACCGTAAGCAGATTAGCTCAACGGGAACACTGTCCTACATGATGCAATGCAAGGACTGTGGCCGCTATTACAAGATTAGCGCAACGGCCCACAAGGACTACGTTGAATGGCGTAAGTCACAATAGTTTTTTGCTTTCGTAGCTTAATGGTGAAGCGCCGACTTTGTAAGCCGGATATTGCAGGTTCGAGTCCTGTCGAAAGCTATCTCTTTATGTCTCCCACAAACAGCCCCATAGACCCTCTCTACTGGTTCAAAAATGTACCACCCAACATCATTATGGCAGCCAGAGAGGAAAGCGGCTCCATCGTCCACATAGCCCAGTTGGACAAATGGAGGTTTGTGTCTCAGAGCGCACAGGACGGTATGTACCTATGCGAGATTGTCGGGAATGCCCTTTGCGGGCTTAGGTTCTTCCTACCAGAAGTAGCTATCGCTGCGGCGGAGCGGGTTAGCGATTGAGCAAGTAGTCGTCGATGGCCGTTTGCTGGTCGTAATCAAATTCTCCCATCATCTGCATATAATCGCCATAACCAGGCTTGCCCATAGCACTTTGAATGAGAGCAATGCCAGCAGCGGTTTTCCTTGGAGCCATTTGAAGTAAACGAGCATCCGAGAACAAAGCTACGTTAGCAGGAGTTGCTTTGCTTATGAAAGCCTTACCAGATGCCTGTTCCAGCGCATAAGAAGCAAAACCAGCTATAGCTAGGTTTCTATATGGCAAACGACCAATAAGCCCAGTAATCCTACGCCCTTGCTGACTGGCCTTAGCTTGTTGAATGCTGTTAGCCATCTCGTACTTAGTCCAGTTTTTGATGACATCTAGCCTGTCCTTGCCAATAACAGCCTCAACCGACTGGCTTTGCTGTTTATTCTTGAACACGTTGTTAAGCATCTGATCGAAGCTGTAAGTGTTCTTGCCCGATTCTACGGTGGACTGACTTAAAACTCGTGCTTTCTCAAAGAGAGTCTGAAAAGCCGTATCAGCAATGTTCTTTTGCTGTTCTGGAGGAAGTTTAGCAATTACGCCTTTGACGTACTCTGGGCGATACTTGCCAGATAGAACCAATCCTTCAAAGAACTCGGCTGGACGTTCAGCAACGTGGATTGTATTGCCATTGTTGATTTGGGAAATCAACGAAGAGGTCATATTAGACCGACGTTCAGCGGCTAGTTTAATGGCATTCTTGTAATAGCTGTTAGCCTTGTTTATGCCTTCTCTTTCAGCAATAGCCATAGCCTCATTGATAGCACCAATGGCGGGAAGGGCTTCGCCTGTAAACAGGCCATTCATGTTCTTCATGGCATTTACCTGACGACCAGCTTGCTCGATGAACTGCCAACGATTGCTGCCATTAAAAATCGTATTCTTAACCGAGCTATCAATAGCATTAAGCGACTGAGCTAGCTTACCAATGTCTGCGATTTCTGTGTTTCCAATGCTAACCTTGGCGGAACCCATCAAACTATCAACAACAGTGCGTTTAAGGTTGTTAAACGTATTAGCAGGAACAACTGCTTTAGCCGCAGCCCAATCAGCCGTACCACCATTTGCAAGTGTTTTAACAACATCCTCTGGGTTATTGACCAATCCATTGGCAATGCGATACATCAAATCATTCGATTCAACAGGAGAAATCATGGCCTTATAAGCCATGTGAGCAGACTTCAACTTAGCTGAACCTGGGCCTGTAAATGCAGCAACCGAACTGTCTATGTCGTTAGAAAGAGACTTGTAGAGTTGTTTTGCTGTACCAACATCAAGCCCTGGGAACAAATCGGAAGGATTCTTGATCTTCTCGCCAATCATTGTCCTCAATTGACTTACAGCACGCAGTTCTTGAGGTGTTCCAGCCGCTTGCTTGATTTGTTTAATTACAGTGAGCAGTGGTTGATAAATACTAAGAGTTGATGTCGTAGTTGTTTCTGGCCCCATAACTTGACGACCAAATTGGTCAACAATGCCAGTTGGTTGAGCCTCCACCACTTCAGAAGATTTAAGAAGATTGCTTTCCAGTTGATTAACCAGCTTTTTGCTTTCGGTAAGTTTTACAATTGCTTTAACACCTTTTTCCTTAGCCGCAGATGCAATTTCATCATAAGCACTTTGATACAAAGCATCAGTGGCTTTCTTTGCATCCATGAAGTTTTGCTTAACAGCTCCAATTGTAGCAAGTCCAGCCTCACTTGGTTCAAGAGTAAATGGAGACGTTGCGGCCTTGATACGAGCCATTGCCTTTGCTTCAAGAGAAGTAGCGGCTTGTTCAGTCATTCCAACAGATTGAACGCGTAATGCCTTATCGGTTTGGGTAAGGCTTTCAGCCAAAGCATCACCAGCCTCAACAGAAGATAATTTGGCTGGATTGGCATTACGAATCACATCAGCCAACTCAGCAGAGGTAGATGGGTTGTAACCTTGTTCTTGAAGGGCTTTCTTAGCCGCCTTACCCTCATCCATGAATGCTTCAATGTTGGACGTAAGAGCAGAGCGTGTACGCCCCATTTGAATTACTTTCTCAACGGCTTTAGGAGCCGCGACACCCAACGCTGTTTCAACTAGCGTTCCCTTTGCCCGACGGCCCAAAATCTCAGGGGCATTAATTGGTTGTCCAGTTAACCCACGAAAAGCAGCATCTTGCAAGGCACCAAAAACATTGGATGCCAAAGCACTAACACCCGACACTTGGGCAAGTTTAGCAACGCCACCAGCGGTACCTGGTGCTCTAGCCATTGTGGAGACAAAGCCAGCCGTAATCTCTGGCCCTCTAGAGGCAATTTCGGCCATATCCCCAGCATCAAGACCCTTGGGATCGTCAACCACCCATTTAAATCCATTAACCTTGTCAGGAATACGAACCAAAGCCCGATTGCTGCTAAGTGGAATAAAGGAGTCTTTGCCGTATTCGCTTTCGTAATAGGCTTTCTTTTCTGGAGCAGTGGGAGCAAACCCAGCTACAAATCGGTTAGCCAAAGAAACCGTTTCCGTTGGGGATACGGGTTCAGCTAGGCCAAGCTGTTGTTGAACATTGCGAGCACGTTGCTGCGCCATTTGCTGTTCATTACCAGCAACAAGCTCAGGAATAGTAGAAGGATCGCGCTGTTGAGCCATTGGCTGGGCCTCAACAGGAGCAGTAGGCGCAGCAGGCGTAGCCGATTGCTGTGAAATGTATGACTCAATTTCGGAGGCACTTGGCTCCCGATTAGCCTCAATTTCAAATGTCCCCCTGTTGGTTTCGATTTGATACGTTGGCATTATTATTTCCCGATTTGCTTGATTGATTTAATCTGAAGTTTTTCAACTGGTTTCTGTGAAGAAACGGGAATATTGACACCTAAATTAAGCGGTCTTTCGGATTGAAGTGTATTTGATTCACGACGAACTTTTGAAAGAAGTTTTGGATTATCTTGAAGTAATTCCGCAACAATATCCTTACCAACAACCTGTTTAGAAAGAGCATCTAGGGCTGCAATATTAGAATAGAAATCCGTGTTTGGATCAGCCATTGCATCCAAATAAAATTTAAGCTCGGCATTACTATTGAGTTGAGTCGATTTTATACCAGTAGCTTCAGCCAAAGCAGCTATCATCAGTGGCTGCAATTTTGTAAGTTGTTTTTGAATGCTAGCAACTTTAGTACCGCCTGCTCCACCAACAATTTGACCAAGGTAACTAGATGAAACTTTGGCCCCTAAATTAGTGAACATATCATTATCTGGATTAACCATAGCGCCCATCTTATTGAGCTGCATGATGCCTCCAAATGCTGATTTAATTTGACTGCCAAAATTATCTTTAGCTCTTTCTTGAGTTGCAACAGCCTCTTCTCGGTTAATCTGTTCGTTTGTTTTTGGAGCACCCTCAACCGCTTTAGAAGCATATCCGCCTTCTGGTGTTTGGGTGATATAAGTGCCTGGAGCAACAGCGCCAAACGTAACATTAGGTGCTTGTTTTGCCAGTGTTTTAACAGCCGTAACTCGGATATTTCCATCACTTGTTGGAACACCAGTAATGCTTCGGCCCTTGGCCTCTTCAGCAGCAACCTGTTCTTGAGTCATAATTTGACCTTCAACTGGTTTGCCCATAGACTCAGCATTAAGTTTGTTTATCTCCGACTCCATCTTAGATTGTTTCAAGAACTGTTCACGGGCCGCAAATAGCGTGCTTGGAGAGAAGGACTTAGCTACTTGATTGGAAATTGGGGACGGAATGGTTCCACCGCCCTGACGCAAGATTTCAGTTAGACTATCAACCTCTTGCTTCTGTTTAGCTGCTTCTTGAGATTGTCTTTGACTAGACATGAAATTGACAAACGCAGCCGCTCCACCCGCCGCTTTAAGACCAGCCCGTGCAGCCTTATCGTCAATGCCAGGAACATTGCTTTTAATAAACTCAACACCCTGCTGCTCAATACCCTTCTCTTCTTGTTTCTTGTAATACTTCTCAATGCCAGTGGCTACTTGCTGGCCTAGACCAGCCAATCCTTGCCCAATGAGTTCAGCCCCACGCGCCTGCGCCTGAGCGCCCTGCATGGCTCCTTGAAGGAACGGAGTGTAGTCTGTACGGCCTAGAGCCGCATTTACCTGTGTGCCAGTTTGAAAAGCCATAAGAGTTAGTTGCGTTTATTTTCTGCCAGCAGCAAATCCGCCACCAAGAGCACCCAAACCTTGGAAGGCACCAGCAACCATAGCCGCATTAGCTTGAGCCTTAGCCCCAGCCAAACCAGCCTGAGCGCCATAAATAGACGCATTGTAGTTGGAAAGGTTGCTAGCGTTCTGAAGAGCAAGATTGACCCCAGCGTTAGGATCACTGAAACGAGGGCCAACAGGCCCACCCGCTTGCTGATAGGCCAAGCCTTGCTGACCTTGGGCATATTGCATAGCCGACGAAGGACGGCCTAGAATGGACATTAACGGGCTAGAGAACTGTTGGTTGTACGACTGGGCAAGCTGGCCCGCGCCCATAGCTTCCTGACGTTTAGCAGCCAAAGAGCCTTCACGACCCAAGATTTCAGCGGCAATGGAAGACTGGTCGCCAATACGACCACGCGCCATACCACCCGCACGGGCTTGCTGTTCAGCCAAACGACGTTGCTCAGGGGTGAGTCCTTGGGACTGCCCATAGAGCTGCATAGCCATCTGTTGCTGTTGGTCGGCAATGGCCGCAGCGTAGGGATCGGCCTGACGCATGGCCTGGGTGACGCCAGAGCCATATTGACCAATGGCGGCTACGTCGCCTGCACGCTGTTGAGCCAGAGCCTGACGCTCGATTTCGCCCAACTGCTGTGTGCCCTGACCTAAAAGATTGATGCCACCCTGCTGATATTGCCCAATGTCCGCTAAGTTGAGCGCGGCATATTTAGGACGATATTGCTGCTCCAATCCATACGTCAATGCTTGCAGTTCTGGATTGGCAAATTGCTGCTGATAATCCAGCATAGATTGACCCGCATTTACGCCTGTTGGCGCAGGGGGTGGAGTGGGTGTTTTCGTGCTGCTCATTTGTGCTTTAGTCTATCACAAAGCCGTTTAGCATCATAGACCGCCAACCGTTGCGCTTTAAGCCCTTTATCCCGCATCCACGCTATCTTTGGTAGGTAGAACGGCGCTTGGCCTAAAAACCACTCTAAACAGCGTTTACCAGCGGCGTAATGGACATACCAAGCGTCAGGCTGGGCTGGAAACCAATCGGCTTCGCCTATTTCGGCCCTAACAGGCTTAAACATCATAAACCTATCAGGCGCGGCTACCACATAGCCATGAACGAGATAGTAGCCTAAGTCCTGCTCAAAATTCAAGCCGTGTTTGACATAATGAGCCTTTGCTTGCTCAATAGGGGTCATTAAACGGCTGTTAAGGCAATCTTATATTCGTTAGCCCCGTCAATCGTAACCAGTAGGAACGCGCCGCTAGAGTTGTCAAAGCCCAGTTTAATGCTATTGCCACCCGTACCCGTTGTAAGGGCAACTGTGCGGCCAGGGCTACCACTAGGGATGATGGACTTGTTGTTCAGCATCTTCAAGTCACCGTTGGTAGAAAGATCGCCGTTAGCCGAAATGGCACCGCTAGAAGTGATGGCTCCACCCGCTTCCAGAGGGCCATTAACCACGGCATTACCAGCATAGCGCAGCACCTGTACGTTGGGAACGCTATTAACCGTCTCCAATCCCCATGTAGGGCCATAAGAAGATAGTTTTGAGGGAGTGATGCCGCCATTTTTGACGCCAATGGCCCCAGACGACAGCTCGGTAGTCACCGTATCCACGGCACCCGCCGCAAACGTGGCACTATCCACCAAGGCATTGAGATTGGCAGCAGTAACTTGATTGCCTGTGGCAAACGTAGAGCCTTTAGTTAGGATGGGCATAAGTCTATTTTAGCAGAATAGGGTTACATTACTATCAGACTTCTTGTGGTAGCTCCACCGCCATTATCTTGAAACGTAACGCATCCAGAAACCAAATCTGTAAAAAGAGCATCATAAATGGCATTTCCAAGCGTTACCGTTGCATCAATGTATATGCCGTAATCAGTCGTATTCTGGATGTTAGTTTGGCAAATAAAATTGCGCCTTGTGGCATTTATTCCTCCGCTAACTCCGTTTCCTGTCATGTATATGCCATATTTCAATGATGATGGTGTTCCTAACACACGGAAACAATTAACCAAAGTATATTGAACATTTTGCATATACAACCCAATAGCGCTAGTGCAATCGCTAATTATATAGGCGTGACTAAGATTGGAATGATTATTTGGGTAACTTGTGCTAACTGACGTTAAGTTAATTCCGATTCCACAGTTGGGAATTGCGGTGTCGCTAACGTATCCGCTAGATACATTGAAATGCGAGTTGCTAATGAACGTATTTGAGCCTTCAGAATAGACCCCAGTGTTGCAATTGACTACGATGCAATTTGCAATGGATGTTCCTTCGCATTGTTGTTTAATGTATAAACCGTAATAAGACTCAAATATCGTCGTGCTCGTAATCATCACATTGGAAGCCTTGTCCATGTGAATGCCATATTGAATTGACTGTCCAGATGATGTTAGCGTTTTATTTTCTCCAGGGAAACAACTAATCTTTACATCGGAAATGCTAGAACCTTGAATCGAATTAAACGCACCAATTATTCTGATGCCATAGCCCCAACGGCCAGAAATCTCTAAATGATGAAATCTAAATCCATCATTCAAATCGGTGTTTGAAAACTGAGTGAATTTAATTGCTGATTTTAATGTAGAGCCAACCGAGCTATCAGCAGTGTTAATTGTAAGCGATGTTATCTCGCAACTAGCTCTGGCTCCGCTGTAATCAATAACAAAACCATCAATGCCAGTAAATGTTATGTAAGTTGCTCCAGCTCCATCTCCGCAAATCAAACATGGCTTTGTAATGGACGGAAGGGCTGTTGAATAGGAATAGGTTCCCGCTGGGAAATAAAGACATCCACGGCCAGCCGTATTAAGAGCGTTAATTGCGGCTGTGGCACTTCCGTAGTCAGCCACGTTAAACACATCAGGCCCAGCCCAACTCATGTCCGAGGCTGAACCAATGGTTCCTGTGATATCTTTCCTTAGACGACTGTATTTATTGCCTGTCGTTGGAATGGCAACAGCCGTGCTTCCAACCGTGAAACTTGGATAGCTTCCCGTCACTGAGATGTTAGTGCCAGCACTAATAGAAACGGTTTGATCTGGAGCCGTGTTTGTTACCGTGAAATTTGGATAGGTGCCAGAAGCGCTAATGCCTGTACCAGATGCAATTGAAACAGTTTGGTCTGGAGCTGTGTTAGTAACAGTGAATGTTCCAGAAGTAGTAATTGGGCCAGCGGGACTAACCGAAATACCTGTACCGCCATCTACATCAATCGAGGTGACAGTACCGCCGCCGCCACCTCCAGCGGTAGAATTGATCGTTTGATTGGGCCAAGAACCACTGATCGTTACGTTTGTTCCAGCCACAAGACTTGGGCTACTCGTTCCACTGCCACCATTGGCAACAGCAACAATTCCCGTTACGTTTCCTGCTGTTCCTGTGATGCTTCCACTTGGAATGACATAATCAGTACCAGCAGTAGCCGCGCTCAAAGCTGTTCCGTTGCCTTTTACTAATCCGCTAACTGTGGTTGAAAGCGTAATGGCTGGCGTAGCCCCAGTTGTTGCACTACCAGCAAGACCGTTTGCGCTAACAACAGAAACGCCTGTAACTGTTCCCGTATATTGGTCAGCAGACGAGATAGTGAAGTTGGGATAGGTTCCAGTGATGGTGGTTGTCCCACCTTGCGTTAAAGCAACGGTCTGGTCTGGAGCACTATTAGTAACAGTAAAATTGGGATAGGTGCCAGACGTTGTAATTCCCGTGCCGCCACTAAGAACAACCGTTAAGTCAGGAGCCGTATTGGTCACGGTAAACGTGCCAGCCGTGGTTATAGGCCCAGCAGGGCTTACGGAGATGCCCGTACCACCATCAACATCAATGGACGTTACAGAGCCTGTTCCTGCACCTGTTACGTCGATTTGAGGGCCATTTAACGTAGGTGTGATGGTGACGTTAGTGCCAGCCACTAAATTAACCTTAGCCTCATCCATCATCTTGTTCAGACGAATGGCTGTTTCCTTGTTAGAAGCCCAGTCCGTGGACTTATCCGTGAACGTGTAGCCCTTTTTAATGTCAGACATTAGGAAGCAGAGGTTGTGGACGAGAATGCAAGCATACCCGTAAGTTTAATGGCTCTAATCTTAGGACGACCTGTGGTGGGCAGAACGCTCATTTGTGCTCCATAAGCCCGTTTGTTACCCAAACGACCGCGAATAGACTCATCTTCACCAGAAGGTATAGGATCACCAATGATGGTAGATAAGTTGCCATAAACCTCTGTGCTATCAAGGTTTTCTGTTTCCATTGACAAAATGGCATCAGACTCAATTTCGGGCGCACTCTCAATATGGAGTTCGTAGCTGTTATATTTCTTTCTGTCCATTGTGCCAAAGGTATATTGGCGGGTTGTCAGGAAGCTGCTAATGCTGTAAACGCTGGTTCCTTCGCCTACGGCTAAGGCTAACGTATCAACGGCTGATGTACCACTGTCAATGAGATGGATGCCGCCAAGCTCATTAACAGCATAGAGGCTGTTTAAGCCACCAGCACCAGCGCGGATGAAGTTCTTGATGTTCCAGCCAGGTCTATTGATGAAGTCAACACTCTCCCAACCATCATTGAGGAAGTTATAGACGAGTATCATATTGTTCTCGGTGCTGCCTTTAGGAGTGACGGCAAGGTAGTAACGATTGTCGTGATAGATGCCTACGGCGTTGTCAATGTAGAGCGGATCAATGTTATTTATCGTAGGATTGATGGCTTCTGACAAGGGGACGCTAACACCACGCAAGTTGTAAAGGTCTTCAAACTGAATGGCGTAAACACCATTGTCAGACAAGAACATGATTTTGCTACCGACCTGGGCAATGGACTTACGAGCGCAGCAGCCCACTTCACGGGTGATTTCGCGCACCACAGCATTACCAAGGTCTGCGCCCACCCCACTAATGAGATGGATGCTGTTACGAGTGAAGGCAATTAGGTTGTCTTCGGCAAAGGGTTGCAGCGCCACAAGGTAATCAGCGCTACCAGAAGCAATGCGGAACTGGTTCTCGATTTGGTCATAGGTGTTTTGGTCAAGGATGTCGGAGGCAATAATTTCGTCCGAGATGTTCCTAGCCGTAATGGTGGGATTGCCAGACGTACCTGTGGACAAGTACTTAAATGGCATCCAAAGGCGGCGTTGGTGATAGATGGCCCAGTCTGGGCAAGGCATATGGGTGAAGCCTAGCCCAATAGACTGACGCATACCCACAGCAACCGTAGTAGCCGCGCTATCAGCACAGTCGGCCTTAAACTTGAACGTAGTGGCCGTTGTGTCGTACACCCGATATTCCTCTAGGCTGTTAAGACCTGTTGTTCCCCTATCACTGACACGAACAAGGTCGCCAATGGACACGGTATGGCCGCTGGCAGTCACTGTAACCACGCCAGAGGAGATGACGGTGTTGTTCGTGGCCTGATAAATGACGGGCTGGGTGTAAGCCCCATTATCAACCAACGTAAAGGTAGGGGCGGCAAAGTTGCCATCCCATTGCAAAGCCGTTAAACCATTACGGAAGACGAACAGGTAGTTGAACGCTTGGACTAAATTGACCTCGCTGGAGATGGTTGTTGCCGTTGGGTAGTTAATTGTTGTAGCGCTACCATCACTCACTTTAATCAAACTAAGCGAGCTATTTGTTGCTAGAGCAATGTATTCTGTGTTATTGGTCGCGGGATCGGAGAACAAGCAGCTCCCATAGACTCCGTTCACTGAGGAATCATCGAGAATGGGTGCTCCAGCTATGCCGGAACCGCCATATGTCTCACTACCCGTAGAACCAGCAATAGTGAAGGTGAACGTATTGGCACCCGTAGATGTGATGGTGCGATTGCCATTGGGGTTGACCGTTCCCGTTAAGCCAGCAATTGAAACCAACGTTCCTGTAATGAAACCATGTGCAGCACTGGTTGTTACGGTGATGGTTGTTGTAGCGCGAGTGGCGCTAGAAATAGTCTTGTTGGCGTAAAGATAGAACGGAACCGTTAATGCGCGGGTTCCCGTAGTAATGGGCAAGCCAAAGATGGAAATGCCCTTACGCACTTGCCACGCCCCATCCACATCCATGCGGCCATTCTGGCTCGCAGCCACTTCACCTGGCTTAAGCTGATCGGGACGCAAGCGGCTATTGATACGCTGGAAAGCTGTATCGCCGTCATCAACTTGTTGGTTGTCTAACCGTCCGTATGAGCTATAACGTGGCATTAGCTCATTCTACCAGCAAAGCGACCTATTTCCGCGCTGTGCGCCGATAGTCAACGCCCTTGATGCGGCCTTTGTTAGCCGAGGCATAAAACACCTCTTTAGCCTTCTTTGGCCCATACTCCGCCACCATGTTCTTCATAATGGCTTTGCCCTTCTTGGTGAGGGGCATATTAGCAGCACTTACGCTTGCCGTAGCCAGCTTTGCCAAAGCCCTTACCTTTAGGGCCATATTCCATTGCACGCTCTTTCTTGCCTTCCATCTTCTCGTGCTTCACCATCTGTTTACGGGAGCTATACTTTTCGCCTTTAACACTCATTTGATTGCCTTACGTTTGCTTGGGTTGGGTTGACGAACGACGGTTTTAAGGCCGCTGTCGGGTGAGCATGGCTTCTTGCCATACTTAAATTGAATGGAGTCTCCTGAGACGGAAATGGAGGCTTGCGGAGTCTTTGTGGTGTAAACCATAACGCTAGTTTAGCATCCCCATGCCCTTCGGCTCCAAAAATTAGCGGACAACTTATTGGACGGGCCTTTAATGCCGCCAGAACGAGCACAATAGGACTTCTTACGGGCTGGAGAAGACTTCTTAATGGTCATGTTGGCGTCACCAAAACGTATCACTTTGGATTTACCATTGGCACAGGCGCGAACGACGCTCTTCTTTCCGCCGCTTATGTCGCGTCTTGGGCTGTTACAGGGTAGATTGCGTGGGTTCATGCGTCAAATGGCCTTAAATCGCAAGGAAAGGGGGTTCTAGGGCTTATTGGCTTCTTTGCGCCACTTCCAAATGAGGTAGGCAATACCAATAAGACCGCCAATGATGCCTATAACGCTGTTAATTTGGCTCAAAGTGAACGAAGCTGTAGTGGGAATAGCCGCCGTTAGGATGTCTTTCTCGTGCGAGTTCATTTGGATTTGCGGGTCATTCTGTCGCCAAACCACCAGCCGATGCAGTTGAATGCACAGAATTGTATCTCATCAATCATCTCGGCTTGCTCTTCTTGGCACACGCCAAAAAACACGATGGTTACGAGAATGAGGAGCAGCAGGGTGATGGTTGGGCGGAACAGCGTAATCGTGTTCGCAGCCCACGGCGAGATGTTGGCAGGAGGCGTAGCCGCCTCTTGGCTAGCCGTAAACGCATCCCATTTCGCCTTGTCGCTGGCAATCTCAGCCATAGCTTTAGCCTTCTCAAGCTCGCGCTTGTGCTCCTGCGCGGCTTTGTAGTTGTCGAAGAAGCCATTGCCAATACGAAGCAAGACGCCGAGAGCACCACCACCAAGGGCATTTGTAAGAAGGTCGAGCATGGTTATACGGCTTTAGGGTTGGTGAGACGACGGAAGATGAAATAGGGCAACCAAACCCACTTTGGTATCTTGACCAGTTTTACATTGGTATTCTGCACCACAGGCATCTCAGCATCCCAGAGCTTAACGCGAACAGGCTCCCCATCGGGCGAGCAACAGTTGATTAGGGATACATTGCGCGTAGGGGCGCGGCCCTTAGTCCAGTAGTTGTCATATTGACCTAACTCCACTGTACCCGATATAACGCAGTTCTTTAGCTTAAGCCCGTCAATGGCTCCCTTCACCGTCGTTGAGCCTTGAATGACGCAGGATTGGAAGGAATAGTCACTACCGCGCACACAATCAATACTATCCTCACGGCTAGCAGGAATGACCAAACCAGTAGCCGTTAGGTTGCTCACGTTTGAGCATTTGAACAAGTCGTCCCATTGCTTCGGGTCGCTTGGCGGCTGCCAGTCCTCAGACGTAACCAGCTTGCCGTTGTCCGCAGGGCCAACGTAGCTGCGCCAGTTCGTGTCGGAGGTTCCGGCCATCTTAGTCAGCTTTCGGAGCTTCTTTCGGCTTCAGAGCTTCAACGAGCACTTCCGCGCTTTTGCGGAGGATTTCGTGTTGCTCGGCTGGCAGAGGAGCTAGGCGGGCGGCGGCGTATAGGTTATTGAGGGCTTGTTCGGTTGTCATGTTATTTGGTTTCGAGTGCAGCCAAACGTTGAGACAAAATTTCAACTTGAGCAACTAGATTTGTATTCAAGCCATTCAGTTCTTGAACAGCTTTTACAAGCGCAGCGTAGATGCCTTCTTTTTCCAAGCCTAAACGAGTTATCGTTTCACCATCTTCCGTCGTTTCAAATTCCTTAACAAGTTCCGGCATCACTGTCTGAACTTCTTGAGCGATGAAACCATACTGCGTGCCTTGGTTAACCGTGTCCGATAGCCATTTGTAGGAGACGGGGCGAAGCGCAAGAATGGAGGACAATCCGTAACTCAAATCAGCAATGTCAGTTTTAAGGCGAGAATCAGACGGATTCGTGCTGGTTAGTGTCCCGCTATTGGAATAAACTAATCCAGTTCCAAGATTTACTATGTTGAAATTGCCGCTACTTGTTATGGTAGCTCGCGTTGTAGCCCCACCCGTAGCAAAGATAATGTCATTGGCTGCACGGATACCAAATTGCGTGGCGTTTCCAGTAGAGGTGCAAGTCCCCGAACCGATGATACCCTTGTCGTCATCATACCTAAAAAAGTATGTTGACGGAACATAAACGCTACCCGTCCCCACCAGCAGATTACCGCTGCTGTCGATGCGGGCGCGTTCAACATAGTTTGTATACCAAACGTGCGGGCCGCTGTTGGCTGAATAATTAAGAGAACCTGCACCACCAAAGGAAGCGTAACTGCTGTTGCCCGCCCAAATTTGACCCATGTTCGCCGACCCATTGCTAAACTCAATCGAAGTAAGCCCTGTGGCAGTGGTATTTGTAATCCGTGTTCCAATTGCTTGGGCCGCTGCTGAAGCGCCACTTATTTCTAATTTTGCCGCAGGACTCGTCGTCCCAATGCCGACTCCGGTTGAATTGATATTAACAACAGCAGTCCGGTTATACCCCAAAACTAAATTGTGTGCTGTGGTAGTCCACAGATTCATTGTGGCTCCAACACCTTCGTAGGTGATTTCACCCGCTACGGCACCACCAGAGCGTTGAAAAGTATAGAGCGGATGATTGATGCCAGTTACGCCATTGCTTGTCGCAGTAAAAGTATTTGCCCCGGCAGATGGAGCACTTCCCGAAACCGCCCCCGTCACGGCGAGTCCGGTGGAGTTTGTGGTGGTTATCGTCGCCCCGTTGATTCTGTTTTGAACCTGCGTCGGATGCTCAATTCGCGTTCCAGAAACATTGGCAGAACCTTGAAAGTTAAAAAACCCAGCATCGTTAAACACTTTTCCCAGCGATACGCCTGCGCCATTTTGAAAGTTTACGTTGTCTCCAGAAGCAGGATTGCTTGTGATTGTACCCGTCGCGCTCAACGTCGTAAACGCGCCTGTGCTCGGCGTCGTGGCGCCGATTGCGGTGTTGTTTAGGCCGGTGGCGGTGATGGTAGCTCGCGAGTCGGATACTCCCGCGCTGTTAAGAGTTACAAAGTTAAGTTGGCCTGCAACGTGCCCGCCTGAAACGCTGGCAACTGTGGCGGAAATGTATGCAGCGTCGTCATAGGCGGTGCCGTCCCACCCTTGAAACAACAGCGTCGAAAGAGTATCGTTAGCCTGAACCGCCGCACCTCCGCGATTCCTGCGGGCGATGAAGTATGTCCCAAAGCCGTCAGCAGCAGAGCCGGTCTGGATAAACTGAGGTGCAAAAGCAGAGGATGACGATTGATTTAGCGTTCCGCTAAAGGTCCCACTCGTCGCCGCCACCGTGCTCGGCGTGGTCGCGCCCACCGTGCCGTTGAAGGCAGACGCCGTAATCGTCTTATTGCTCAACGCCTCCGAGCCAGCCAAGGTCGCCAGCGTGCCCGTGACAGGCAGCGTCAGCGCCGTGTTAGCCGTAGCCGTAAACGTCTGCGTAAATGCTCCCGCATGAGTCACGTTGCCCGCAATCGTGATGGTGTTCGCGCCGTTGTTGACGCCTGTGCCGCCGTAGGTGCCAGCGATGGTTCCCGTGATGCCCACCGTCACCGAAGCGTCAGCGTTCGTTACTGCGATGTTTGTGCCAGCCGTAAGGCGGGCTGCTTTCCAAAGGGAATTCGTAGCATCACGAACCAACAAAGCACCCGAAGCAGGCGCAGAAGTGATTTGAACGTCGTGGATTTCGTCTAGCTCGTAGCCGTTTTGAACTTTGACATAAAGCTGACCATTACCGTTATTCGCACGCTCAACAATACCAACATAAACCAAGTGATTTGGGGCGTAGGGCTTTGTGCTAGTAACACTACCAGCCGTAGCGCCGAGATAGAGCGTATCACCATCGTTGTAAGCACCAAGATTGAGTCCATCAACCACGCCCACCATGCGGATGTTGCCAGTATTGCCAGCTCCAATAGAGTTATCGAGAACAATGCCAATGGTCTTTGCGCTTGTAGCATCTGCGCTGTTATTTGCCAGCTTAACGCTCATACGGTTGCCCGTAGCGCCAAAAGCATACACCACTTGACCTTTGGTGATGGTTACTGAATCAGCGTTGGTAACAATGGCATCAAGGACGTTCTGGGCCGTAGAAATATCCGTAGAAAGCTCGTTAATGGCATCTTGGACGTTTGTGCTAGAAATAGTGCCAGCAGGGACGTTTGTGACCTGTGAGGCTGTGTAGTCGCCATTAGCCGAAACAACGGCTCCAGTGCGCCCAAACACGCTAGAAACGCTATCTGTGAGGTCAACCTTCTCCCAAGCCGTACCGTTGCTGATGATCCAGTCACCCACTGCGA